>Ga0209117_1000057_pt1 | contig 93607 bp, 84 predicted proteins | sample BlaSpr_A8_OM2_M2_FD_187978 | JGI IMG/M metagenome (GOLD analysis project Ga0209117, IMG submission 187978) | Forest soil microbial communities from Thunder Bay, Ontario, Canada - Black Spruce, Ontario site 2_A8_OM2_M2 (SPAdes) (version 2) | ecosystem: Environmental > Terrestrial > Soil > Boreal... | reverse complement strand
ATCTTCCCGTCCTGGTTCACCACCACCATGGCATCCGGTGCCGCCTCCAGCAGCCCGCGGTACTTCGCCTCCGTTTCCTTGCGCTTGCTGATGTCCCGGCTGATCTCGGAAAAACCAAGTAGCTTCCCAGAAGAGTCGCGTGCCGCCGTGATGACTATGTTGGCCCAAAACTGTGATCCATCTTTACGCACGCGCCAGTGTTCTATTTCCGACCGGCCGCTCGCGGCTGCGATCTGAAGCTCCTCTTCCGGTTTACCTTGATCGATATCCTTCTGCAGATAGAAGCGCGAATAATTCTCCCCGATGATCTCATCAGCTTTGTAGCCCTTGATGCGTTCGGCCCCGGCATTCCAACTAACGACCGTCCCGCGCGGATCGAGCCTGAAGATGGCATAGTCCTGCACGCCCTCGACCAGAATCCGAAATCGTTCTTCACTCTCGAGAAATGCGGCCTCCGCAATTCCACGCGCGGCGTGGTCGCGCTGCGCGATCCAACCTACGGCAAAGGCGATTAACAAGCCCAGGACGGTTCCGAGAATGAGAACGGTTTGGGTCTGTCCTAAGCGCTGCTTCGCATCCGCGTTGCGTAGCGCCAACAATTGCAGTTCTTCGTCCTGCATTTCTCGAATTACAGCTTGAAACTCATCCATGGTCCGCTGGCCCGGTCCGCTGCGAATGGCATCTGCTGCGGCCTCCAAACCCTTGGCTCGCCGCAGAGTACTGACCATCTCCGCGAACTCGATCTTCTGAGCAGTCAGCCTTTCGAGGACTGGCAGGTGGCGCTGATGTTCGGGGTTATCACCGGTCAAGTTGCGAACGGCTGTTTCATCCCCCTCTACCCTCGATATGCTGACACGGTAGGACTCGAGATAGGATTCCTTGCCAGTCAATACAAATCCGCGGTAACTCGATTCGACACTGGCCATTGCGAAGAGTAAATTCTGGAGGCTCTCAATAACCTCGTGGGCGTGCCGGACCCGTCGCGCGCTTTCGCTGCACACGACCATGCTGCGATAGGAGATCGCACCGGCGACGAGTAAGGTCAAAATGGCAGACCCGAACGCGAGTTGTACCTTCCGATTCAACAAGGACTTGGCCTTCATTCACACCAGTTGGGAATGGAAGTTTCTATTCCGGACACGACACTGAAAGCTGAAAGAGGGTAGCTTGTAGCTGTGCGCCGGTTTTTGGAAGGGAGCACAATCTTATACCATTCTTATGGAAGTTCAAGATGGGTTTGCAGACATGTGTCGAATGGACCATGAGCGGCAGAGACGGGATTAGCCACAAAGCAGGAGAGTTCCCGCAGCCAACAGTTGCGCAACAAGATAGGTGAATCAAGCCTTGTTTTTACCAAAGGGTTTCAGGGCGACTCGGAATGGTAAGCATACAAACTGCATCCTCCAACGGAAGGTTACCCGTGCGAGTTGGGAACGCCATCTACCCGGATTAGTTTGTGCGCCTGGCAGCGAGCAGCATCAGGGCGCCTTGGGGAGGGCCTCTTGTAGACCGGGAATAACTCTCACGACCGGCCCGCGCCAAAATACTGGGGCCGGTGCATCCTTCCAGCGGGAGTGAACTGCGTAAACAATGGCATCGTCCCAATAGAATCCCTTACTCACGCAGCAGTCGGGCTCCGATTGTGAGGGATTGGCCTTGGCGTTGCGGGCCATTTGCTGTGCGACGATGTGACCTGGATCCCAAAACTGTCTTGCACGAGAGTCACAGATTCGCCCGAGTGTGCCCGCGCTCGGCGACTTCCAGTCCGTCGCAAGGATAGGTTCCCACACCACCAGCACTCGAAGTCGTGGGTCTGGATATCGGTTCAGAAATCGTTGAACTGCGGAGGCCCCCCGCAGGCATGTCGGTCAAGTTGGGGAGAGCAGCAGAAGCACACGAGGAAAGTCCTCCGGCGAGTCAAAGGTCTCAGTGAAATCACCGAAATTTGAGGATGAGAGCGTGGAGAGTGGCTTTTGCCCCGGCGGAGCGGAAGACGGTCCCCATAGATAAAACCCCGCCAAAACCAACAGGGCGGTGATCACCCCGAGAACCGCCGCGCTCTTCTTCATTTGTAGGCACCGGACAGATGATCGGCCATGAACCCTGCTATCTGCTGTGGGAAGAGAATCATTCCCAGCACCACAACGACTGCGCTCCAAAGCAACACACTGCCGAGCAACCTGCCACGCACCGCGCACAGTCGTGCCCGGCGTTGCTGCCAGAACCCGATGCCCAGCAACACAACGGAGAGCGCTAGTAGCCAGGGGCGCAGTATGGTCAAGAATGCGCTGGCACCCGCGGCCCCGAGTGCGGCGGCGAACCCTAGCGGAAGACAACAACCAATCGTAGCGAGCGAACTCAAGGCGGCCACCAAGGAGGCCGAGATGCCCGTGCCCGGCTTCACTGCTTATCTCCGGCGCAAGCCTCCCACACCGCGCGGTGAATCATCTCGACCGAGGGAACGCCTATCTGTTTCGATCCGGGGTACAAGCGGCAACTTAGCGAGAATGTCTGTGATTCCGGGGCGATATCTCGTCCGTTGATTCGGATCGTCGGAGATCCACAAAACCTGAGGTCCCTGGCCATGCTTAGGTCGGTGATGAGGACTTCACGGATGTCCGCCGCGATATCTTCCGCAGCCAAGACATCTTTGAGCAGCTTTACCGCTGCCGGATGAAACGGACATTCCGCCACATAGAGCACTTCAACCCTCACTGGGAGGTCTCCGGTTTCTGCGCACTAGTCCTAGACAACAGCGGGCAACGAGCAGATCGGTTGCGCAGCTCTCGGTTGCAAGCGCGCAAAGTCGCGCGCAACTCGTGCTCCAACTTCTGAAGGTCGGCAAGCTTCCTACGCAACTGTAAGAGTTTTTGCTCCAGTCGGCGGCGCACTGGCGCACAGGGCTGCAAGCGGCTTCGCCGCAGGTCCAAAAGTTCGCGGACTTCATGGAGCTTGAAGCCCAGGCCTTGTGCGTCACGTATGAACCCGAGGGTCTCGACCTCGCTCTCGCCGTACCGACGGAAGCCCCCCTGTGTTCTTGGTGGGCGCGGAAGCAGAGAGTTACGCTCGTAGAATCGGATTGCGTCAACACTCACACCGATCTTCTTCGCGATGGTGCCAATTTGCATCGGCTTGGCTCCTCTCCAAAAAGCTACACCCTGGAGTATAGTCCAGAGTCAACATCTTTCTAGCCGAGCCACTCCATGCTGCCAACGACGCCTGCTGGGAAATGGAAGCCGCCTCGTTGCTGGCAGGGGAACTCTGCTCTGGTAGACCTGTCGCGAGCCCGGGAGATCGCGGTTGCATTCAAAAGTCCAGTCATAAGCCCAGGGCTTCCATGCTGAACCGACCTGGGGGGAGAAGCGATCTGAGGGCCAGGGTCCACGCTGAGCATGAAGCGAATCCGCGTTTCGCGCCGCAGCTACTTTTCGACAGCGATCAATTGATAGCTTACAAACGCTAACCGTTGACTATCGGGCGACCACGACGGCACGTTAATCGTGCCCTGCCCACCGAACAATTTGGCCAGCACGCTAATCTTCTTATCTCTGAGCGACAGGATCCGTAGCTGCACATCCTTGTTTTCTGGATGGCCCTTGACATTCGTTTCATAGGAAAGAAACACGATCCACTGCCCATCCGGGGAAACATGCGGAAACCAGTTGTTGAACTCGTCCGCGGTAACCTGCTCTTGATCGCCGCCGTCCGATCTCATCCGCCAGAGCTGCATTGTCCCGGTTCGCTCCGAGTTAAAGTAGATGGACTTCCCATCGGGCGAATATTCCGGTCCGTCATCGAGGCCTTCCGCCGTTGTTAGCCGCGTTTCTTCGCCTCCGCTGACGAGTACGGTGTAGACGTCGAAGTTGCCATTCCGTTCACCAACAAATGCCAGCGTTTTCCCGTCGGGAGACCAGCCGTGCCAGTACGAAGGGGCCTTCTGCGTCAGCCGCTTGGGCGCACCGCCGCTGATCGGCAAAATGTAAATGAGTGAGCGATGCTCCTCCTGCGACTGGTCGCTGATTGCCAGCCATTGTCCGTCGGGTGAGATGCCGTGGTCATTGTTGCAGCGGATGGCAAATCCCGTGTCGATGGTCTGGATCGCGCCTCCGCCCACCGGTATTCGTTCCATTCGCCCGTTGCGGTTGAAAAGCAGCGCCGCACCATCGCGCGTCCAGTTCGGCGCCTCGAAACGTCCGGGCGCGACGTAAACGACCCGCCGATCCGTTGATGCAATCGTAATCGTTTCAAGCGTACTGTATAACACTCGCTCGGCCGGTTGCGCCGGAGGAGGCTGCAGCACTACGTTGGAGAAAATCGCTTTCTCGACGATGTCTTTTTCGTGCGAGCAAACTCCGATACCGACATAATAGTTCCCCTTAATCGGAACCCGAATCGATCCGCCAGCAATCTGCCAGCCTTCGCCAGACCGCGCCAGCGACATGTAGAAGTAATCGCCCCGCTTTTCCAGACGCAGCCGTGCGGGCGCGGACGTGTTCGATTGAATTTCATGTGTTGCCGCAGCCTTTTCGTCGCGATACTGCAACGACGTGAGTCCGTCCCCGTGCAGCGCGACGTCGGTATATGCCGAGTCCGCATCAAGACTCTGGCGGAACATCAACACAGCTTTGCGATGGGGGTTTTTTCCATGGCCGACGAACGAGATATCTGCGCTCAAGGAAAAATCGCCGGACACCTTTTTCCAGACAAATTGAAATGCGTCCGCTGTGAGCCACATATTCTCACCGCTGCCGGCAATCGTGTAGCTGCGGGTGGACCCGTCGTAGTCCACCGACCCGTTATGCAGAACCGAGCCAACGTCCCCATGGTTTTCAAACACTCCGATGGCCTTTTCGCGCGGCTGCGCGCCAAGACTTGTACACGCTCCCATCGACACCAGAACGGCACCCATCAGCAAGACAAGTTGCCACCCGCTTTCCTTGGGCGCTGCAAACATTAATTCGCTCCCTTCTCCGCCAGCCGCTCTAACCGATCGGTTGCGATTCCAGTCAGGAATGTTCGTCGAGTCACCATCGGCCGCGCAAAAACAGAGGCCCAACGTGCTGGAAACGCCCGCCCCGCAGACCCTCAAATCTCCTCCGGCACAATATAAGGTGCGCGATAGTTGCCACGAAGGAGACGGTTGGCTTCCTCATCCCCAATGACCTGCTCCTGCACAGGATCAAATTGCAGCGTACGCCCTACGCGGTACGAGGCATTGGCTAGATGCACCAGCGTCGCCGAGATGTGCGCTTCCTCAATCGGCGAATGAATGTCCTCGGCACGGCGGCTGCGAACGCAATCAATGAAGTTTGCGAAATGGTCGCCAGAACCCCGACCGTGTGGCCCGGGCTCGGCCTGATTGGTTAGCCACGTCTTGTAGACATCGTATCCATCGATGCCGAGATAGCCATTCGATCCATAGAAGATGTTGCCGATGGTGTTCGTCTTTGCGTCCTTTGGCCCTAGCGACTGTTTGTCGCCAGGCTTTTTGTTTGCATCGGCGCTCAGTCCCGCGGCGGGTACATTACTGGTCCCGTATGCACCGGTGCCTATCTCTGCCTCGTGATTTGTGATCCAGTGTCTGACTTCGAGTTCCATCATCTTGCGCTTGTTCTCGGAAGCGTCGAAATAGAAGGTAGCATTCAACACATTGGGTGTTTCCTGGTCGTCATCGAACATGAAGTGGCCACCCATGGCGGACACAGATACCGGGAAGCGAACACCCAAACCCCAGCGCGCAATATCGATTTCGTGGATTGCCTGATTGCCGGCGTCACCGTTCCCGGTGTCCCAGATCCAATGCCAGTTGTAGTGAAAGCGATTGCGCGTAAAAGGCTTCAGCGGTGCAGGGCCGGTCCACAGGTCATAATGAACGCCGGCCGGAACAGCTTCCACCGGAGTGTGCCCGATCGATGGCCGCCACTTGTAGCAAAGCGCGCGGGCCAGGTAGACATCGCCGATCGTGCCGTCGCGCAGCCGCTGCATCGCTTCGAGCATACCGGGGTTGGATCGCAACTGGCTGCCGTGCTGGCAAATGCGGTTGTACTTCTTTACCGCCCGCACCAATTGCCGTCCTTCAAACCAGTTATGGGAACACGGCTTTTCCACGTACACATCTCTCCCCGCCTGGCAGGCCCAGATGGCCATTAGCGCGTGCCAATGATTGGGCGTGGCGATGGAGATGGCGTCAATATCTTTGTCCTCAAGCAGCTTGCGAACATCAACGTAGGATTTTGGCCTTGCCAAACCCATCTTCTCCACGTCGCCGAGGCGCTGGTTCAAAACGCTTTCATCCACATCGCACAGAGCGGCAATCTCCGCTCCTGGCACACGCTTAAACCCGTGGAGGTGATCGTTGCCGCGACCTCGCACTCCGCAAATCGCCACGCGCACACGATCATTTGCGCCGAGTATCTTCCCACTCAGCGCAAGCGTGGCCGCGCTCGCAGTGATTGCCTTTCCCGTTGTCTTGATAAAGTCACGCCGATCGATCGCCATAGTTGCCGCCTTTCTGCTGCACTCATGCCTGCAAGCCGCATAGTATATCTTGCGGGCGACATTATGTCGCGCGTCCGCGTCGGGGTTTGCGCTCTTGACCCGTCGTTTCGTCCGGAAAGCAGGGGAAATCCTGTCCGCCTGTGAAATCGTTCTAGATACATCGTTTTTTGGGGTGATCTGAGGAAAGTGCCGCTCAGCGCTTCTTGGTGGCGATAGAACAAAGGGACCCTCGTAAAGGATAAAGTTATTCGTGAAATCAAAAGTTTCGATTGGACACCCGCGCGGCTTTTGCCTACAGTCCGAGTCACGAAGAAACTGACCGCCTACCGCAAAAACGGCGGAACGAGCGGATTCGAGAACGGTGGAGTGCAGCCATGCGGTCCGCTAGAGGTATGCCGAGAAGACAGCGTGTCAGTCGGCTCTCCATGCAAGAGCCAGTGACAACGTCGGTCATACCTCCTCGACATCTTGTTCCGCCTTCTTTCCTGCACTATCGGTTTGAAAACTCCTACGACGAAATGTTTGAAGCGCCGGGTCGGCCGCGGGCGCATTATCAGGCGCTTTACAAGAGGCTGCTGCGCCTCCCTCCGGACAAGTTGCGGCGTAGCCAGCAGGCGGCGGACTTGTCATTCCTTCACGAGGGGATCACCTTCACGGTGTATGGTAACAAAGAAGGCACCGAACGCATTTTCCCCAACGACCTGGTGCCGAGGATCATTCCCGCGCAGGAGTGGGCGCTGATCGAGAAGGGACTTACCCAGCGAATCACCGCGCTGAATCTTTTTTTGAACGACCTCTACCACGACGGAAGAATCTTGAAGGATGGGGTGGTGCCGCGCGAGTTGGTGTGCAGTTGCCGGCATTTCCGGCGAGAGATGCGGGAACTCGAGGTGCCGCGAGGCAACTATGTCAGCATTTGCGGAACCGATCTGGTGCGCTTGCCAGACGGCAGCTTCGCCGTGCTGGAGGACAACCTGCGCATCCCGAGCGGTGTGTCCTACATGCTGGCCAACCGCAAAGTGCTAAAGCGCGTGTTCCCCACGATGTTTCAGGACTACGGGGTCTTTCCGATTGATCACTACCCGCAGGCGCTGCTGGCCACGCTTCGCGGGCTGGCGCCCGCCAACGCTCCCGGCCGAAATGACCCGGCAACCGTGCTCCTTACGCCGGGCGTAGGAAACTCCGCCTACTTCGAGCACACGTTTCTGGCGCAGCAGATGGGTATCGAGTTGGTGGAGGGGCGCGACCTTCTGGTCCACGACAACGTCGTCTACATGCGTACGACCGCAGGCTTGCGGCGCGTGGACGTGATCTACCGGAGAGTCGATGACGATTTTCTCGATCCGCTGTGTTTCCGGCCGGATTCCACCCTGGGTGTTCCGGGTTTGTTCAACGCCTATCGCGCGGGAAACGTGTCGCTGGCAAACGCGATTGGGACCGGGGTGGCTGATGACAAGGCGGTCTATGCGTACGTTCCGCAGATCATCAAATATTACCTGAACGAAGATGCTATCCTGCCGAATGTTCCGACGTTCCTAATGACCCACGATGCGCACCGCAGGCACGTATTGGCACATTTAGACAAGATGGTGGTGAAAGCGGTGGGGGAATCGGGCGGCTACGGGATGCTAATCGGACCGCAAAGCACAGCCGAGCAGCGCGAGGAATTCCGCCGGCGTATTGTTGTCGAACCGCGCAACTACATCGCGCAACCTGTCTTAGCTCTGTCCTGCGCTCCGTGTCTTATCGACGGCGATGTGGAATCGCGGCACATCGATTTGCGCCCGTACATTTTGTTTGGCGAAAAGGTGACCCTGGTGCCGGGCGGGCTGACACGGGTCGCCCTGCGAAAGGGATCACTCGTGGTGAATTCATCGCAGGGCGGCGGCAGCAAGGACACTTGGGTGCTGCGGGAAGCGACGAACGGGAACCATTCCGAGCCGGGTCCGGGGATGTTGCATTCCGCAAGCCGAACAACCCGGCAGTGGTCGGTTTAACTCATGAGACCTCCGAGAAACTATTTCGTCCGATCCTTCCAGCGCGAAGCGGGAATGCTTTCGCGCGTGGCCGACGGGCTGTACTGGATGACCCGCTACCTGGAACGGGCGGAACACTCGGCCAGGCTCGTCGATGTCGAATTGCAGCTGTGGCTCGATCAGTCTCCGGATGCAGGTGCGGGACGATGGAGGTTTCTTCTGGAGGCGCTGCACTCCGCGGGCGCGGAAAACGGCCCGGTGCACCCGACCAGCCTGGTGGACAAGCTCGTGTTCAGCCGCGCAAATCCCTCGTCAATCGTGTCTTGCATCGCCGCGGCGCGCGAAAATCTGCGCCATGTACGCGAACAGTGCAGCTCGGAGATGTGGGAACAACTCAACCGTCTTTATTTGGAAGTCATGGAAAAGAGTCCGGAGGAGGGCTGGATTCTGAACTCGCACGGGTTTTTCTGGACGGTGCAGGAAGGCGCGCACCTATTCCAGGGAATCACAGACGGCACGATGAGCCACGGCGAAGGCTGGCAATATATCCAGCTCGGAAGATACGTGGAACGCGCGGATACGCTGGCGGCGCTCATCGGAGCGCATTTCAAGCGGTTGGAGCAGCCGGCAGACCAAGCCGTGGAAGCGGCGGCGTACTTGGAATGGATCGGTCTGCTGCGCGGCTGCGGAGCCTTTGAGGCGTATTGCAAGGTTTATACCGCGGAGATTCGCCCGCTGCGCGTCGCGGAATTTTTGGTGCTGAACCCGGATTTCCCGCACTCGCTGCGGTTTTCGGTGGACCGCATCAACGCGGCGCTGCACATCATCGGAGATCTGACGGAGCGCCCGGCGAAATTGCCAACCCGCGTAGCAGGCAGGCTGCGGGCGCAGCTCAGCTTCAGCCAGATCGAAGAGATCATAGCGGAAGGGGTGCACGCCTATCTCGAGGCGGTGCGCAGCAAGTGCGCGGATATTCACGCCGCGATCCACGATATCTATTTCGATTATCCGATTGAGACCGAGCTAGCTTCCTGAACGGAAAGGCTGGTCAAAGATGACGTATTCTGTGCGGCACATCACGAATTTCCATTACCAACCCGCGGTGCGCGAGAGCGTGATGGAAGTGCGCGTGCAACCGAGGAGCGAAGCTCGCCAGAGGTGTCTTTCATTCTCGCTAGACCTGACCCCGCGCGCAAATATGATGCTCTACCGCGACTTTCTTGGCAACACCGTGCATCACTTCGATATTCCCGGGCAGCACCAGCAGATCCAGGTGGCGGCGCATGCACTGGTAGAGGTCATGGCGCCGCCAGTTCCCGAGCCACAGCACGTGCCGGACTGGGAAAAGTTGGATGCGTGCATCGCGGACGGCGATTTCTGGGAGATGCTGTTACCCAGCCAGTACACGCAGCCTACCGCGCTGCTGGAGGAGCTCGCCGGCGATGTACGCGTGGAACGCCGTGGAAACCCTCTTGAGCTGCTGCTGGAATTGAACGAGGCGCTCTACCGGACCTTGGCCTACGTGCCCAACAGTACGAAGGTCGATTCACCCATCGACGATGCCTTGCGCGCACGACGAGGTGTCTGCCAGGACTTTGCTCATATTATGACTGCGCTGGTGAGGCGCCTGAGGATTCCTTGCCGCTACGTGAGTGGCTATCTGTTTCAGGAAGCCAAGTCGAAAGACCGTTCGTCCGCGGGAGCGACGCACGCCTGGGTCGAAGCATTTCTTGGTGATGTCGGATGGGTGGCTTTCGATCCCACCAACAAACTCGTCGCCAGCGAGCGGCACATTCGCGTGGCTCTAGGACGCGACTACGCCGACGTGCCACCGACTCGCGGCGTGTACAAAGGAGACGCAGAAAGCACGCTCTCGGTGATGGTGACGGTCACGCCGGTGAATTCGCCTCAGCCGGAGGAGTTACCCCCGGCCACCGTGATTCGCTCCAGGCGGCCAAGCCCGGGAGCAGCCTACCAGGACCAACAGCAGCAATAGCGAAGTCGCGCCGGACGCTGCTGTGCGATCTGTGCGGCACCCAAGTCCGGAGACCAAACGCCGACACCGTCCTAAGCCGGAAATGAGGCGCATAAGGCTGGGGCTCGAAACATTTAAAGACTATCAAAGACTATCGAGGACACCGTTGTGGTTTTCTGCCTTTGGGATGATCCACTGATTTCACGCCGGCCCAGCATCGAAACTGTCCGAACCGGCCGGTTCGGGGAAGCTACAACAGCACTTGGCGGGCACAATAATTTTCCAGAAGGCCCCCGTCTTGTGCCCCACCCTTCGGACAGATGGACGCACTTGGGACAACCTCTTCGAATCGCTAGTGGACCACGCCTTCTCGTATGCCGGCATCAAGCAGTTTCCCGGCCTGCTCGGCCACAACCGGACGGCTGAAATAATAGCCTTGTCCTTCGCCGCACCCGTGGCGCTGAAGGAAATTGAGCTGGGCACCGGTTTCCACACCCTCCGCAATGACCCGCTGCTTCAGGCTCTTGCCAATACTGATCATGGCGCTGACAATGGCCGCGTCTCCTGGGTCCGCAGTGATCTCCTGCACGAAAGACTGATGGAGTTTCAGCGCGTCCGCTGGAAAACGCCGCAGATAGGTAAAGCTGGAATAGCCTGTGCCGAAGTCGTCGATTGCAAGCTGCACACCCATGGCTTTGAGCGCGCCCAGGGTGACCACAGTAGACTCCGCGTCCTGCATCAGCACACTCTCGGTCAGTTCCAGCTCTAGATTCTGAGGCTCCACTCCCGTTGCAATCAACACGGCGCGGACCCCTGACAGAAAATCCTTGGCGCCAAATTCGGCGGCGGACACGTTAACCGCCATAGGCACAACCCCCAATCCCGCATCCCTCCACGCGCGGGCCTGTTTGCATGCCTCCAGTAGCACCCACCGTCCGATAGGTAAAATCAACCCGCACTCTTCCGCGATGGGCACGAACTGCGCCGGATATACCATTCCACGCTGCGGGTGTACCCAACGTATCAGCGCTTCGACTCCCGTGATCTGTCCTGTCTGAAGATTGATTTTAGGCTGGTAGTGCAGCAAAAACTCGTTCCGCCCCAGCGCGTAGCGCAAATCCCGTTCGAGCGATTGTCGTTCTTCAGCTCGGGCGTGCATGTCCCGTCGGAAGAACTTATAGGTATTCCGGCCGTGTTGCTTGGCTTCGTACATCGCGGTGTCCGCTTTATCCATCAAGCTTTCCGCGTCTCGCCCGTCGCTGGGGAAGGTACTCACCCCAATGCTCACGTTGATATCCAGGCTTAAGTTATCAATAATATGCGACGCCGCTAACGTCCTAAGGATTTTTCGCGCGCTGACGGCCGCGTCTTCCGCATGCTCGACTTGGGAGAGGAGTACCACGAATTCGTCCCCGCCCAGCCGGCTTATGGTGTCCGCCCGGCGGACACAAGACACCAATCGCCCGGCTACCGACTGAAGCAGTTTATCGCCCACCCCATGGCCCAGTGAGTCGTTGATCTTTTTAAAGTGATCTAAATCAACAAACATCACCGCGAGCTGCTTGCCCTGGCGCTCCGCCAATGAAATCGCTTGCGTCAGCCGGTCGTTGAACAGAATCCGGTTCGGCAAATTAGTCAGGGAATCGTGTTGCGCTAAGTGGGACATTTCGAGCGATTTAGCCCGAGCCACGCTCACATCGTGGAAAGCCACAACCGCCCCGGTTACGGCCCCATCCTGGTCATGGATAAGCGCCACTGTATTTTCAATTCCAAATTCGAACCCGTCCCGTCGAACCAAAATACAGTTTATAGAGCTCGCCGTTGGCCTCTCGCTCTTATCTTCGTGCATTACGATTTCCACGATTTTGTCAACCGGTGCGCCGCTAACACGATCAATGATTCGGAGCACGTCCGCAACTGGACGCCCGAGCGCTTCCTCCCGGCGCCATCCGGTCATCTTCTCCGCGATTCGATTTAAATATGTGACGTTTCCACGTATGTCCGTGCGCAGTACCGCCTCTACAATGGAATCAAGCGTCAAGTTGGCGATTTCACTTTCCAACAACATGGCTTCCGCCGCACGGTGATCCATCATCGTGCGCACCGTCCGCCTTAACCGGTAACCATCGGCTTGATTCTTGACCAGGTAGTCTTGGGCCCCGCGCTGTACTGCTTGCCTAGCCGTTTCTTCTGCATCGGCCCCGCTCAGGATCAGGATCGGCACGTCAGGCGCGGCCTGAAAAAGCTTGTCGAATGTCTCGACGCCATGGCTATCGGGCAATGTCAGGTCGAGCATCACCGCCCCAACCCCTCCGTTACGCAACCGTTCGATCCCACTCGAGAGTTCGGTAACCCACTCCACCCGGAACGGTTCGTCGGTTGCCGAACGCAATTCGTCTAGAATTCTTGCCGCATCGCCTGCCTGAGCCTCGATTAACAGAACACACTCGTCGCCATCCTTCATGGTCATGGTCGTTTGTCGTGCAGTTCCAAGGCTTAGGCTCGACATCTGGCTTAGCTCATCAAAACCTGTTACTTGCCCTTGACCAAGTTCTTATCCGCCGCCGCCGCCGCCGCCATGAAGCGCAGCATCTGCTGCTTCAATTGCGCATCCACCTCGTCCGCGATCGTCACCACATTGGGAAGCAGCGTGCTGAATTCCAAATGCTTCACGTTTTTGTGGAGCGACGTAAAAATACTGACCTGCAGTAGACGAGACTCCTCTACCGCCATCGCTACGGTGTAGCCTTGTTTACGGCGCAAGTCCCCGTGGGTGCCCGCAGCCTCCGAAATCGGAGCTTTCGTGCCTGCGTCCAGACGCAACCGCGCAATCACATCATGCAGAAGATGAGGAAGATGCCCCGTGCGCTCTTCAAAGCTCAGCGGGATACATGTTAGGTCTGGTTCCTGCTCGACTCGAAAAAGCCAATCCTCAATCACCGCTTGGAGTTCACGTTCGAGAATGTCCGCCACACTCTCAGCAAAGACAGCACCGCCGCTTCCTTTGGTCCGACTCGCAGACTCTACCGGTTTGATCATTACAACCCCCCTGGCTCGCTCCCACTCTGGTTCATCAATCTCGTTGACCCGTGTGGCTAACAATCTCGATACACGATGGTGTCGCTATCACTTTCACTGACCCAATGTCTCACTACAACGCTCTGCAAAGCTGTTCTAAAAGAGTCACCCCACCATCTATTAGAATCCTCAGATGTATGAAGAATAAACAGTGTATTTCTATAATTTCCTACCGCTGAAGGTGCGGCCCGGCCGGGGGTTGCGCGTTTTCGTGTCGATACTCAATAACCTGCGAAGCGGATCGAAGGAAAAGCTCGCGGGTCTGCGGGTGTTTTTCTAGGCCGATCGCAACGCTTGCTCATGTCGACGTTGCCACAAACACTTCAGTTCACATTCCCGCGCCAAATCACGAAGACTGTTTCAACATCCATGTTCGACCACAACAAAGAATTGGAGTTTAATGCACTTGCGGAAAACCGACAGCACGGACGATTTCCACGAACCTGGGGTCAGAGAGCGAAGGCTGTCGAATTTCTGGCTCATTCCTTACGTTTAGAATGAACGGCTGGTGCTGCTTGAGCACTTTCCGCAGGGAACCTATGGCCTGATCCCCTTTTCCAATCTGGGCGTAGCCGAGCGCGCGGAAATAATCAGCATAGTCGCTGGGATATCTTCTGGCTGGTCATCAAGAGCTTTGTTGAAGAGGGCTTTCTCCGCGCCGACCCGCAGTACACCGCTTATCTCCAACGCGTGCGCTGGCGCTGGGTTCCCGGCATCGTCTGAGCGTTCACACCCGAAATAGGGTTCGATCGCTAACAACCTGAATCGAGCAGTTCCTGGCCCTCATGGTCTTTGTGGCGTCGCATGGTGACTAGCCCAGTACCTGTCTCGTGCTCAGCGATCCTGGCGCCTTCGCTAGTGGTTCTCCCCGGAACAGCACGTGGCATCGGAGCTCTTAGGGGGCGAGTACGTCTCGGTCGAGTCGACGAACTGGCCGTCACTGTACTTGTCGTGGTGGCGAACCCACGCCATGGTATACGCCAACCCATCTTCGTCGCGCCCTTTTGGCGCAAGGTCCAGCCAGTTGTACGCCCCGATCAGCGTGTCGAGCCCGCGGCCGTAACTCGAATACGTGTGGAATATGCCGCCGGTCCGGTCGTTGTAGAACACGCTCATACCGGGCCCTTCTTCGCTCGGAAATTGCTGCCTGACGTAGTTGTAGTACATCTGCCCTTTCACCATCTCCTCCTTGGTGAACGACACGTGGTAGTCGCGGTTGAAGTCGTTCTCGTACGACGACACCCACTTGAACCGCCAGCCCATGCGTTTCTTGAACGCCTCAATCTGCGCCAGCGGCGCTCGCGAAACCACCGCCAGCTTCACGTCTCTTGCCGCAAGGTGCACAACGCTGCCGTCGATATGATCCGCCAGCAATGAGCAGCTCGGGCAGCCTTGCTCCCACCCAGGACCAAACATGAAGTGATACACAATCAGCTGGCTTCTGCCGCCGAAAAGATCGGCCAGCGTCTCCTTGCCGCTCTGCCCATCAAACACATAGTCCTTCTCGACTTTCTCCCAGGGCAGTTCCCGGCGTTGCCGGCTCAGTTCGTCGCGCAGCCGCGTGAACTCCTTTTCCTTGCTCAACAGCTCCTTTCGCGCGGCAAGCCATCCCGCTTGCGACACGACTTTCGGACCTTCCCTCTTGCTCGTCGCCGTAGCCATGATCACGTCTCCTTTGCGCTCGGTTTTTCAGGCGAAATTCTCTCCGGGCTATTGTTCGAATGAAGCAGTCTTGCAGCGAGCACCGTCAGCCCGCCCGTAGACATCACCCCAGCGACCATCAGTGCTGCGCTCGCAATACACGCTGGACACATACGTCTCTCCTCACGCAGCGGTCGCGCTCACCGCGACCGCTGCGCTTCGGCCCGCTTGCGAATGCCCTCGTTGATGTACGTCCAACCCTTCCCCACTCCTGCTCGATGGTCATCTGGAATCAGTCCCAGTGCCGTGTGGTGGAATTTGATCAACGTTCCTCCATCCGCCTCGCTCAGCCGGTACTGCACGTTCGAGACGACCGGATACGACATGAACAGCGGCCCTGTTATTTCCAGCAGCGTCGGCCGCTTGATCGCTTGCAGATGTCCCCAGAAATGGCCGTTTTCACCACCGAGGTCGCGATACCACCGCCCGCCGGGCCACGGCTCGATCTTCATAGGCATCGGCTTGCCGTCGGGCGTATCATTCTGCGGTCCAAGCTGCTCAAGCAACGCTGCGAAAGTCGCCTCGAGCGGTGCACGGACATGAATTTCCTGCGTCACGTTCAACGTCAAATCCTCGATCGTTCGATCCATCTTTGGTGCTGTCGAAGTCATCATTCCTCCTCAAATCAAAAATTGTCCTGGACCTTGGCTGCATTCCCATTGCACTTCAGTCACAAATTGCGTTTCCCTTCCGCTCGCTCCTTCACACGGTTCAACTGGTGCCCCCAGAACCGTTCGAACGTGCTGGTCCACTCGTGAAGCGGTCGGATCGCCTCGGCGTTGGTTCGATACAGCATCCGGCGGCCGTCGCGTCGGACGTGGACCAGTCCAACATCTCGCAGGACGCGCAAGTGCTTCGAGACCGACGGCTGCTCAAGGCCAAGGCTCGCCACAATGTCCCCGACGGGGCGCTCCCGCAGAGTGAGAAAGTTCAAGATCTCTCGCCGACGGTGCTCGGCAACGGCGTTGAACGCATCCGCGGTGGTAGCTGCGCGAGACATGAGAGTCATATTACATTCCCATATGGGAATATGTCAAGGGGAAACTTTGTCCAACCCGTGACAGCCAGAGGTAGCTCAAGAGCCGATGCTGGCACACGCTCTCGGCATCTTGAGACTCTCTCGATTGACTTGCTTGTACACAGCAACTAACATCCCTGGTTAAAGCGCGTGGCCGCCATGGTTGGCCGAACGATCTCCCACTACCGAATCCTGGAAAAGCTAGGTATCGGGGGTATGGGCGTGGTCTACAAGGCCGAGGATCTCGAACTTGGCCGATTTATCGCCCTGAAATTTCTTTCCGAACAATTTGCCAGCGACCCTCAAGCCACTGAGCGCTTTCGCCGCGAAGCTCGCGCCGCCTCCGCGCTGAATCACCCAAACATCTGCACGATCTACGAAATTGGCGAGGTCAACGGCCAGTACTTCCTGGCCATGGAGCTTCTCGAAGGGCGAACACTGCGGGACCGCATCGGCGGCAGACCTCTCGAAGTGGGTGAACTGCTCGACCTCACCGTTCAAATCGCCGACGGCCTCGATGCGGCCCACAGTCAGGGCATCATTCACCGCGACGTCAAGCCCGGCAATATTTTCGTGACGCGCCGCGGTCACATCAAAATTCTCGACTTTGGTCTTGCCAAGCTAACCCACGATCACTATCGCGTCGCCGAAGCAGTTGGCACATCCGCTCTTCCCACTGCTGCCGGTGCCACCCACGATTTCCTGACCACTCCGGGCGTCGCCGTCGGGACCATTGTCTACATGTCGCCCGAGCAGGCTCGTGGCGAGCCACTCGACGCGCGCACCGATCTATTCAGCTTTGGCACCGTTCTCTACGAAATGGCGAGCGGCCACCGGCCGTTCGCAGGCGAGACTTCCGCAGCCGTCTCCGATTCCATCCTGCACGCAACCCCCGCTCCGCTTTCCTCTATGAATCCACAAATCTCCGCGGAACTCGAACGCATCATCGGCAAGGCCCTCGAAAAGGACCGCGGGAAGCGCTTCGCTTCTGCGGCAGAGATGCGTGCGGAGTTCGCGAGCCTGCGCCAGCAGCGCATCAATGAATCGAGCGCGGCGATGCCCATCGTGAGAGTCGTGCGCAAGCCGTCGTTTATCGCTGGCATGCTGCTCGTTCTCGCTCTTGCGGGCGTTTCCGCCGGTCTGGTCTACCGCCATTACTCCCGCATCAAATGGCTGCAAGAAAGAGCGCTGCCGGAAATCAGGCAACTCGCCATGGAACGAAAGGGAATGGTGGCCTACCGGCTCATTCGACAGGCCGAGCGCTATGCTCCGACGGACCCCGCGCTCAGCAAATTAAAAGCGGGAACGCTGTGGCCCAATGGGATTCTCACGACTCCGCCCGGCGCTGATGTTCATGTCCGGGATTACAGCGACATCCACGGTCAATGGGAATATCTGGGAAAGACGCCTCTGCAGGGAACCCGGCTGCCTCACGCGTTCTACGCGTTCCAATTGACCAAGGACGGGTACGAAACAGTGGAGGCCACTGGTACCGCCCTCGAGAACTCACCTGTCAACGTACTCTTGGATCCGGTGGCAAGCCTGCCGCCCGGAATGGTGCATATCCCCGCCGGCCGAGTGGACCCCACGGGTCACTTCGAGGTGAAGGTGGATGATTTTCTGATAGACAAATTCGAGGTCAGCAACCGGGAATACAAGACATTGGTGGACGCAGGCGGCTACCGCGATCCGCAGTACTGGAAAGTTCCTTTCCTTAAGGACGGGCGGGCGCTCAGCTTCGGCGAGGCCATGCTTCTGCTCCGCGACAAAACCGATCGTTTTGGCCCCTCCACGTGGGAGCTGGGCAGCTACCCGTCGGGCCAGGATAATTATCCGGTCAACGGCGTGAGCTGGTATGAAGCGGCGGCTTACGCGCAATTCGCCGGGAAGAGTCTGCCCACGGTCTTTCACTGGTTTCGCGCTGCCGACATGGGCCGGTTCTCGGACATTTTGCAGTTGAGTAATTTTTCGGGAAAAGGCCCAGCGCCGGTAGGGAGCTACTCCGGCCTCGGACCCTTTGGCACCTACGACATGGCCGGCAACGTCAAGGAGTGGAGCCTCAACTCCGTGGGGGACCGCAAGTATATTCTCGGCGGTGCTTCGACAGACCCTCCGTACATGTATAACGAGCCTGACGCACGGCTGCCGTTCGAACGCCTGGCGACCCACGGCGTGCGCCTGGCGAAGTACCTTCATCCGAGCGCCCTGTCGGAGACTCTCACTGCGCCCGTTTCGTTTCAGATGGCGGATTACCGCAACGTGAAACCAGTTCCGGACTCGGTTTTTCGCATCTACGAAAGCCTCTATTCCTACGATCGGACGCCGCAGGAGGCCAAAGTTGAATCAGAAGACGATAGCTCGCCGTACTGGCGGCGCCAGCGCATCACCTTCAACGCGGCCTACGGCAACGAGCGCGTCATCGCCTACCTTTTCCTGCCCAAGGGTGGTTCTCCGCCCTATCAAACGGTCGTGTACTTCCCGCACGGGGCGCCCAGACATTTCATACGGTGGAAGACACGCAATTGTCTATGATCGACTTTTTGGTGAAGAGCGGACGCGCCCTGATGTTTCCGATCTACAAGGGCACCTACGAGCGGCTGGGTACTCCACCTGCTGCCGGCACGAATGCAGAAAGAGACGAAACCATCCAGCAAGCAAAAGATTTGCGCCGCTCGATCGACTACCTGGAAACGCGGCCCGACATCGATGGGGCGCGGCTCGCGTATTACGGCATCAGTTGGGGCGCTGTCCAGGGCCCCATCATGATTGCTGTCGATAAGCGTTTCCAAGCTGCGGTGTTTGCCGCGGGAGGTTGCAATAACCTAAAAGTGCTCCCGGAGGCGGACTCTATGAATTTTGCATCGCGCGTGAAGATCCCCGTGCTCATGATCAACGGCCGGTACGACTTTGAGATTCCCCTGGAAACCTGCCAGGAGCCGCTCTTCCGTTTGTTGGGTACTTCCCCACAGGATAAGCGGCATGTCCTATTCGACACCGGGCACGCTCCTCCTCAACTACCGGTAATGAAAGAAGCGCTCAACTGGCTGGACCGCTATCTTGGCCCGGTGAAGTAAGCCACCGATTCTCCGCGGATTGTCTGGCTTTTGTGACCATGAGTCGGGCACGGATAAGTGGGTGGTCGAGTGCGATAGATCTTCACGAGTTGCAGGCAATTTTATCAGTAAACACCACGGCGTTTAAACGCAAGAGCTCATCCGCGAACGCAATCCATCGCTTGTACCCGACATTCCCGCAGGAACATACTTCACATGCTGTCTTGGATGCCTTGCGGTGCGGGACCATAGCGCCGTAATAGAGAAATAGAGAATACCAATACCAGAACCAGTACCACGAGTAAGCCAAGCTCCAGCATCGAAGCGTGAAATGCTCGCGCCATCGATCGGCCACTTTCCTTCCTTGGTCAAGGCTGCCATTTGCAGGCTGATGACCAAGATTCGTCGAATGGAGGCAATCACGCCAACTACAAGGAATGGCTCGGTGGCCAGCACGAGATGCGAGCGGATGGAGATGCGCACCGTGTGCAAAATCTCAACCAGCATAAGCACAATCAACAGCTGATCCAGCACTCGCAGTGTCTCCGTGGCGATGGTCCAATGAGACAGGCTATTCCACAGGAGGTGGCCAGCGCTCACAAGGGTTGCGAGAGCGGTGATCCCCAGCAACACTGCAAGCACGGTATAGACTGCGACTTCGACCTTGTGTAGAAGGTCGTTTGCGTGACGGTCCGGCCTCTCTTCGACCATCGGTTCGCAGGGAATATATCTTAGATCAGCGTGGCGGTATAGCGCTCTGCGTCTAGAACCGCTCATAGCGACAAGTGAGTCACTTCCGAGAGAGCCGAAGAAAGGCCGCGCGGCTCGCTAGGGGTTCCACCGGGCCCCGCGGGCAAGTCAAAAGAGCGACCCGCCCGCTGAGGGAATCTGGCCGTGCGTTGTGTCAGAACGTAAATAAGGTGCCGAACTCGCTACGCCAGGCGTGAGCGGTGCGCGAAGGAATCCCGCGGAACGTTTTCAGAATCCCGTCGGCAGAGCGCGTGGCCAAGTAGGTTTCCTCATCCACGAAGGTCACCCACTTATTGAACTTATAGCGCAGCTGCACGGAGCCATGGTCGGTGCGCAGCAGGCCATTGGCGCGGCGCGCGTCCTTCGCAAACGCCGAGTCCACTCCGTACGTGAGGTATAAGGACCAGCCGCCGAATCCGGCGCGTCCTTCGGGGTCTGCGTTAAAGATGCGGGAGAGGGGCAATCCAAGTTGCAGGAACCCGCCCTGACCCATCACCGGTTCGAGATTGGAGTGAACGATCGTCCCTCCCATGCAGGTCGCGCCGGTCCCGCCGACACAGCCGAAAGAAATGGTCCGGCCAGCGAAACTGGTTGCCGAACCGATGAAAGCGGCCCTGCCCAAGTCGGTGAAAACGTCGTTGAACTGTCCCATAAAGTAGTAGCGCAGGTCGCCACCTCGGTAATACTTGCCGACCAGCGTGAACCGTGACGTCGGAAGTTGCATTTCCGCGGACCAGGCGTTGCGCTGCGAACTCAACCGCACGCCGCTTGGAAATGCGTTGCGGATCGCTGCTGCTGTAATGCTGGAGGCTTGCACCGTCTCAGCGCGTTCCGCGTTGTCGTAGCTCAAGATGAACTGAGCCGGTACAACACCTAGAGCACGCGAGACCGGATACTGGAAGACGACACGCGTTTGATATTCCGGGCGGTTGCTTTCCGGGCCGACCCTGCCCCCGAACCGGGTGCGCTGGTCGGCATCGAGATTTGGTTCACCGAAGCTTGGCAGCACAACCGCGAATTCGGGTTGCACTTTGAAATCGCCTTTGCCGAACTGCACGCCGGTGCGGAACATCGGCATCCGTTCATACAAATTCCCTTGAGCGAATCCGAATCCAGTGGTCTCGAACAGATCCATCAGCGTGGAGGACCCGAAGATCGACCAGTCCTGCCCGAACTGGAAAAACACCGGTGTGTCTGCAATTTTCGTGTCCAGGCGCGCCCACGCCAGGCGCAGCGAAGGCTGCGAGGAGCGATTGGCGCTGATGTTACGGTTGTTCACATTCGTGAAGTTTCCCTCAAAGTCGAATTCGAGCTTTCCCGTGAGCGTCAGATTTTTCGAAACGTCGGGCCACTCGAAATCGACACCCAAGCGGAGCGCGCGATCCTTGACGTGAAACTGCCCGTCAGCGGTGGGCCCGGTATCACCGAGAAGAAGCGGACCCTGCGGGAAATCGTTGCTGCCGAATGTCGGTCCCCCGCTTGATGCCGTTTGGCTCACTACGCTGGCTTTGAAGAATCCGTAGGGCCGGAGTTTTGCGCCGCTGCCCAGCTTGATGTCAGGGAGCAGACCGTCTTTCTTCGGAACTGTGATGGGCAGCACGCGAAGAGGTGCAATCGCCGGAACGAACTTCGTGTCTGCAGGTTGTGCCTGCGGCCGGGGCAGTTCTACAGGCGCGCCTGCGATGACGGACGTTGTGCGCAGGACCGCTGGAACCAGTTTCGGGACAGCAGGAGAGAGCGAGTTGCGCGGGCTTGCAGCAGAGAGCGTGTTTTCGTATTCCGGCAGAGTGATGAGGCTTTTGTCCAAAAGCAATTTGGCCAACCGTTGATCTGCCGATTCAGCCGAAGACGAATCCAGAACGGATGCAGCTTCCTCACGCGAGAGTATACCCTTGGCCCGAAGCAGTTGAACGAGCGAATTCGATGCGTTCGAACGATTACCCGACTCTTGCGCGAGCATCGAATGAGCCAAGGTTAAAAGCAAAAGCAGTGAGACAGTCAAACGTACACACTTCGACATGAGGAACCTCCTTTGCTAGTTATAGATGATTCGATCGGATTGGAATGCAGAAGCACGGCCTATTACGAAAACCGTGTTACTTATCTCGAATAAGACTGTCAAGAAAAATTTCAAGGCTGGACAATGTTTGCAGTCGAAGAGCAGGCCGCGCCTAGCGTCTGTCGGACCGGCTCGCTCGAACCGCGCCTTTTTCTCCGGCTGACAGCAAAGGCCTTGGTTTTTCTTGACTTCCGGGCGGTAGGGCGATATCTAGGACTCCTACGGGGCATCTACCTACGTTTTTCGCGAAGGAGGTTGCATGCAACCGAATCGCAGGGACTTCCTGAAAATTACAGCAGTAGGCGGCGCGGCCGCCGCCGTTTTCGGATTCGACCTGCAGCCCGCCTACGCGGAGCTGCGCAGGTTGAAGATTGCGCGCGCGACGGAAACGCGCTCGACCTGTCCGTACTGCTCGGTGAGCTGCGGCGTGATCATTTACACCATCGGTGATGGCGCGAAAAACGTGACGCCGCAAGTAGTGCACGTCGAGGGCGACGCGGACCACCCGATTAACCGCGGCACGCTCTGCCCGAAGGGCTCGTCGCTCCAGCAAGACATTCTGAATGACCGTCGGCTGCTGAAGCCGCAGGTGCGCCGGCCGGGCGGAACAGAGTGGGAAGATATATCGTGGGACGATGCGATCAACGAGATCGCGTCCCTGGTAAAGAAGACGCGCGACGAGACGTTCATTGAAACCGACCAGGCAGGTCACCGCGTGAGCCGGCTGGAGTCCATCGCCTGGACCGGCGGTTGCACCGACACCAACGAATTCAACTACCTCGTCGTAAAAACCATGCGTGCCCTGGGGGTCGTGCACCTGGAATGTCAGGCCAGGGTTTGACACGGCCCCACGGTCTCAAGTTTGGGACCAACATTCGGACGCGGGGCGATGACCAACGGTTATACGGATATCAAGAACACCGACATGATGTTGATCATGGGCGGGAACCCTGCGGAGAACCATCCCTGCGGATTCAAATGGGCTATTGAAGCCAAGCGCACACGCAACGCCAAGATGATCGTGGTGGACCCGCGATTCACACGCACGGCGGCGGTGGCCGACCTTTTCTGCCAGATTCGCGCCGGGGCGGACATTGCGTTTCTTGGCGGAATGATCCGCTACGCCATCGAGAACAACCGCATCGCCAAGGACTATCTGCTCAACTACACCAACGCCTCATTCATCGTCAAACCCGATTTCAAGCTGCCGGGGGACACCGACGGCGTTTTCTCGGGCTTTAATGCCGCGGCCCAAACGTACGACAAGAGCACATGGAATTACGCGGGAACTGGAAGCGCCGGAGGAAAGGACGCGGCCCAGGGCCACACGCTGGGACAGGCGGCAGCCCGCCCGGCGAGCGGAAATCCCCCGGCGCCGTCGTTGCCGGAAAAAGTCGAATTCGATCTGTCGCTCGAGAACCCCAACTGCGTGTTCCAACTGCTGCGCAAACACTACTCGCGGTACACGCCGGAGATGGTGGAGCGCATCACCGGCGTCCCGAAAGATCAATTTCTGAAAGCCACCGACTTGTTCACTTCGGTTCGCAAAGACGGCGACATGAAAAAGGCGGGAACGATTATTTATGCGGTGGGATGGACGCAGCACACCTTCGGCACACAGATCATCCGGACCGCCGCGATGCTGCAGCTCTTGCTGGGGAATGTGGGCCGGGCGGGCGGCGGCGTGAACGCGCTGAGAGGACACTCGAACATCCAGGGCGCGACGGACATGGCCTGCATTTTCGATAGTCTTCCCGGCTACCTGAAGGTGCCCACGCCCGGGGACACGTCCTTCGACGCCTGGATGAAACGAATTACACCCAAACCTGCAAAGCCGGCGCCTTGGGACTCGTTCAACTACTGGGGCAATACGCCGAAGTTCGCGGTCAGTTTTCTGAAGGCGCTGTACGGCGATGCGGCCAGCAAGCAAAATGACTGGGCGTACGACTACCTGCCCAAGATTGACCGCAATTATTCCTGGGTGCAGCTCTGGGACAACATGTACCACGGCATTGTCAAAGGGCTGTTCGCGTTTGGGATGAACGGCGTGGCGATCGGACCGGACTCCAAGAAAAATATAGACGCATTGAAAAAAGCGGACTGGCTGGTGGTGGGAGAAATTTATCCGGATGAGACCAGCGAATTCTGGAGATCTCCCGGCATCAGCACCGACGAGATGAAACAAATCAAGACAACGGTGTACCGCTTGGCGTGCGCGGGGTTCGCGGAAAAGGACGGCACGTTCACGAATTCCTCGCGCTGGCTGCAGTGGAAAAACGTGGCGGTGCCCATGCCCGGAGAGTGCCGGTTGGACCAGGACATCGTGGCGCAGATCTTTCTCAAGGTTCGCGAGCTGTACAAGAAAGACGGCGGGAAATTCCCCGACCCGATTTTGAAACTGACATGGGGCTACACCAATCCGACGGGGCCCTCGCTGGCGGAAGTGCTCAAGGAAATCAACGGGAAGGCACTGGCTGATCTGGAAGATCCGGCGACCAAGCAGCAGATCAAAATGGGGCAGCAGCTGCCGGGATTTGCCTGGCTCAAAGACGACGGAACGACGGCGTGCGCGAATTGGATCTACTCCGGCTCGTACACGGAAGCTGGGAACCTGACCGCGCGGCGCGATCCGTCGGATCCCTCGCACCTGGGCGTCCACCAGAATTGGGCGTGGTCGTGGCCGGCAAACCGGCGCGTGCTGTACAATCGCGCGTCCTGCGACCCCGAAGGCCAACCGTGGGACGCCGCGCGGCGGCAAGTGTGGTGGAGTGAAGCGGCGCAAAAATGGGTGGGCAACGACGTGCCCGATTTCAAAGTCGATTCCAAGCCCAAGGACCACATGGGGCCGTTCATCATGAACCCCGAGGGCGTCGGGCGCATCTTCGGGCCGCTGGCGGCGTTTGCCGACGGCCCTTTCCCGGAGCACTACGAGCCGTTTGAGAGCCCCATCGAGAATCCGCTGCATCCGCAACAGACGCACAATCCCGTGGTCAAGCGCCTGCAGTCGCCGGACGACAAGTTCGGGACCACGCAACAAGGCTTCAACGTGATTTGCACGACGTACCGGCTGACCGAGCACTACCACTACTGGACCAAGAACAATCCCATGAACGTGCAACTCGTGCCGGAGCCGTTCGTGGAAATACCGGCGGAGATGGCCAATGAAATGGGGCTGCGCGGCGGCGAGACGGTGAAGGTGACGAGCGCGCGCGGCCATTACATCGCCAAGGCCATGGTCACCAAGCGGATCAAGGCGATGCTGATTGACGGCAAAAAGACCTATCAGGTAGGGATTCCCATTCACTGGGGCTACCGGGGCATCGCCGAGGATGAAGGAAAGACGGCGAAGACGCTGGTGAACTTGCTTACGCCGACGGTCGTGGATCCGAACGCGTACACGCCGGAGTTCAAGGGTTTTCTGGTGAAAGTGGAAAAGGCATAAGGGTGCAGACATGAGCCAGGCAACGCTGCGCATACAGAGAATTTCGGGACATCCCGGCACGATTCCCGGCGCTGGGACGCAGCGGGAGGAAACCGTCTGCAAGCTGGTGGACACGACGACGTGCATCGGTTGCAAAGCGTGCGAAGTCGCATGCGTGGAATGGAATGCCATGCCGTTCGCGGCGACGCTTTTTGACAATACCTACCAGACGATGCCGGAGACGCGCTGGAATTTCTGGAACCTGATCAAGTTCAACGAATATGAGCGCGAGGACGGGACGCTGCAGTGGCTGATGCGCAAGGATCAGTGCATGCACTGCGCCGAGCCGGGCTGCCTGGAGGCGTGTCCCGCGGACGGGGCGATCGTGCAGTACGTCAACGGGATCGTGGATTTTCAGCAGGACCACTGCATCGGTTGCGGGTACTGCATCTCCGGGTGCCCGTTCAATATTCCGAAATACAATTCGAGCACCAAGCGCGTGTATAAGTGCACGCTGTGCGCGGACCGCGTGGCGGAAAATCTGGAGCCGGCGTGCATCAAAGCCTGCCCGACCGGATGCCTGCACTTCGGCACCAAAGACGACATGAAGGCCCTGGCGAATACGCGCGCAAAGCAGCTGCGCGAGCATTCCAATTTTCCGAACGCCGGTGTGTACGACCCGCCGGGCGTCGGCGGCACCGGGGTGATGTACGTGCTGCACGACGCCAGCAAGCCGGAGATTTACGGTGGCTTACCGCGCGATCCGCATATTCCGTGGAGCGTGAAGCTATGGAAGAAACCGCTGAAGTGGCTGGGTAATTTTGCGATGGTCGCTGGGATTGTCGGGGTAACGCTGCACTACTTGCGCTTTGGGCCCAAGACGGTGGAAGAAAATCCCGTGGACGAGAAGATGCCATGACCACGACACGCACGACGATGAAGGCGGCGGACAGCGCGCATTCCGCTCATGGCATCCTGCGGTACACGATTACCGAGCGCGTGAATCACTGGCTTGGCGCGCTTTTTTATGTCTACGTACTGCTCACGGGATTGGCGTTCTGGTCGCCGAACTTGTTTTGGATCGCGACGATGCTGGGCGGCGGGGAAACGTCGCGCTACTGGCATCCTTGGGCGGGTGTGCTTTTCGCCATTTCCATGGCGGTGATGTACTCGCACTGGCGCCAGGATATGCGGGAAACCGAAGCGGACCGCAAGTGGCGGGCGTCGATGGGCCACTATGTCCGCAATGAAGACCAGGAATTGCCGCCCGTTGGGCGATTCAATTACGGTCAAAAACTGTTCTTTTGGGTGATGTTGTGGGCCGTAGCCGCGCTGCTTGTGTCCGGCTTCGGATTATGGAACGTCGATTTGATTCCGTGGAGCCTGCGCTGGCTGCGGTACGCGGCGGTGCTAGTGCATGTGGTAGCGGCGCTGATCACGATCGGCGCGTTCATTATTCACGTGTACATGGGAACGGCGATGGTGCGCGGCGGGTTTAGCAGCATCATCCGAGGCGTGGTGACCCCCGCGTGGGCGCGCACCCATCACCGGCTTTGGTACGAACAACAGACCGGGCAATCCGACGCACGCTCGCATAAATGACCGGGACCTGGGAGGCGCGAATCCGGCGCGCGGAAGTGTTGGCTACGCGGTTTTCCTTCGCGACAGAGATTCTTCAGTTCTATCAATCCGTTGCGGCTTTTCAGCAAAAATTGTGCAAACACCTTCGAGCAGGCGCCGCCGACGGGAAGGCTTTTCGGTCCGGCTCTTTTCGCGACGCTTTCGACATCAGCGCAGTCCTTCCCCAGTTTCCGGAATTGCTTGCTCTTGTGGCGCGAGCCGGTCCGCAACCGCTTGCCGCGGCGGCGACGGAATTGGCGTCGCGCGACGGGGCAAGATGGGAGGAAATGCTTAGGGCTTACGTTTTTGCGGGAAGCCTGGGCGAGGGTCCCATCGAGCCGCTGGCTGCGTTTTTCGCGCGCGCCGTGCTCGAACCGTACGCCGAAGTTCTTGCCGCGCTTTTACCGGGAGCGCCGTTGCATTCGGCGCCGCTGCGCTGCCCGCTATGCGGCGCACTGCCGGTATGCGGAGTGTTGCGCCCTGAGGGCGACGGCGGCAAACGATTTTTGTTGTGCTCATTCTGCGCGACGGAATGGGAGTTTCGGCGGATTCTGTGTTCTTGCTGCGGCGAAGAGGATGAAAAGAAGCTACCCGTCTACGTGGCGGAACAATTATCGCACATTCGCGTGGAAGCCTGCGAGACCTGCAAATTTTCTTTGCGCACGATCGACCTAACCAAGGACGGCCACGCGATTCCGATCGTGGACGACCTGGCGGCGATTCCGCTGTTACTGTGGGCCGAGGAGCACGGCTATAAGCGGCTGCAGCCGAACTTGCTTGGCAGCTGAGCGGAACCGACCAAGCTCGATCGGCACTGGTAATTCTGTGTACCCCGAGCAAGCGTCGATCGAGTTCCCGCAGCTCCGTAGTACTATCACCCGGGAGACTGCATTCTGTCTGTTCTCCCCGTGCGGACCTGCCGCCAATGGAGCGTATGCGCATCCTAGTCGTTGAAGACGAGCACAAGGTAGCAAGCTTTATTGCCCGCGCCCTACGCGAAGCAGCCTATGCCGTCGATGTCGCGGCGACAGGTCAGAAGGCGCTCGAACTGGCTTCCGATACCACGTACGACGTCATCCTGCTGGATATTCGGCTGCCCGGACTGAGCGGTATTGAAGTGTGCCGAGAGCTGCGGCAATCGGGAGTCGAAACGCCAATTCTGATGTTGACGGCTCGCAGTTTGGTTACGCAGCGGGTGGAAGGACTCAATGCCGGTGCCGATGACTACCTAACCAAACCGTTCGCGATAGCCGAACTGCGAGCTAGAGTTCATGCGCTCATCCGCCGGGCACTTCATCAAGGTGGATCCAAGCTGAGCTATGAAGACATCCAGCTTGACAGGCACCGCCGACGGGTAACAAGAAATGGAATGACCATTCCACTCAGCTCTAAAGAATTTGCATTACTGGAATTCATGTTGCTTCGGGCGCCCGAACCAGTAACGCGCAGCGAGATCGTGGAACATGTCTGGGACACCAATTTCGATAGTGAGACGAACCTCGTCGAAGTCTACATTAATCGCCTTCGGCAAAAAATCGATGAGCATCGGTCGATCAAGTTGATTCACACCATTCGCGGCGTAGGATACCGACTAGGCCGGCCAGAATGATTACGAACTCGATTCGCTTACGCATGATGCTGTTGTTCTGCGGAGTAGTCGGAGTTCTGCTGGCCGGATCCCATCTAGGCTACTATGCGCTCCTGCGCAGAGAGATTCGTTCTCAATTGGACCGGCAGCTCCAGGGGGCCGCCGCTCCGGTACTGCGAGATTTAATTTCCGAACCAAACAGTCAAGACATCAACGAATTCAATTTAGTGGACGAGTATTTTGAGCTGATCGATGCCTCTGGCCATGTTCTGCAGCGCTCGCGGAACCTGCAGAATTGGGCGATTGGGTTAGAGGCACTGCCGCGGTCCCCTTCCGAAACGGCCTGTAGAACGATTGCGGGAGGACACGACTCGATGATGCGAGTCTGCTCGATCCCCTTTAGACGTGGCGCTGAAACCTTATTTCTCATCGTCGCGATGCCCACTCAACAGGCTGAGCAGGCATTAGGCAACTTCACGCGCGTAACTTTGGTGCTGCTGCCGTTAGGTCTGTTGCTGACAGCAGTGATTTCCGCATGGTATGTGGGCCGGAGTCTGAGACCCATTGCTGATCTCACCGCCCACGCTGCCCGCATGACGAAGCGTGTTTCAGATCCACTGCGGAAAGATGATTTGTTGCTGCTGCCGATAAAGAATCCTCACGATGAACTCGGACGCCTGGCTGCAACGTTTAACGAGCTGCTTGTGCATGTGGACTCCGCGCTAGGTCAACTGCGGCAGTTTGTATCCGATGCTTCCCACGAGCTGCGTACTCCGCTTTCTGTGCTCCAGGGTGAGACCGAACTCCTGCTGTCTGAACCAGAGTTGCCGGCGAAATATGGGAAGACTCTCAACATAATCCTTGACGAGCTGGAAAAGTTGAGCCGCATTGTTGAAAGTCTGTTTACCCTCGCGATGGCCGATGCCGGACAACTTCGACTGGCGGCAGAAGCTCTTTATCTCAACGAGGTGTTGGAGGAGACCTGCGTGTTGGCCGACCAACTGGCAAGATCGAAACACATCACGATTGAACGGAAACTGAGTGAAGAAATCCCTTATTTTGGAGATGAAGGATCCCTGCGCGAGCTTTTCCTTATATTTCTCGACAATGCCGTGAAATACTCGCCATCGGAGACGCGCATCCGTGTGGATATCCATAAGAATGATGGTGTGGTCCGCATTCAGTTCCAAGATTATGGCATCGGTATCCCACCCGAGCATCTCCCGCGCATTTTCGAACGTTTTTATCGAGTGCTAGAGAACACTGGCGGAGAAGCACGAAATGGTGGATTAGGTTTGGCAATCGCGCAAGCAATCGTGAGTTCTCAAAATGGAGTTATTGAATGCCAGAGCGAGCCAGGCGTAGGTTCTACGTTCACGGTTTCCCTTCCGAGTTCCCCGGGATCTCGTAGTTAAACAAACTTTAATTCTGTTTCAAGGCTTTACCGTGCCTCACGAGTTCAAAGTGCGCAGCACGTTATTCGAAGCGCGGAACTGGAACCTTCTTCGGGCTCCCGACAACGTAAAACGCGATTGGACCAAGAGGTCTTCGCGGAGGCGGGCATGAAAAGCAAGACTCGGGTGTTCGTCTGGTCAGTATGTTTAATAGCAGCAAGCGCTGTGATATCAGCTCCGGCGGGAGGGCAAGTTGCCGGAGGCACGATACTAGGCACCATAACCGACCCCACAGGTGCGGTCATTTCCGACGCACAAATCTCCGTTACCAATCTGAAGACGAATGTGGTGCGCGAAACCACCACGAATAGCGACGGGTTTTACACGGTGCCTAACCTACTGCCTGGAGACTATGTAATCGCCGCGACGGCGACGGGTTTTGCCAAAAGCGTAGCCTCGGGCGTAACTCTCACAGTCGGGGCTCAGCAGCTTGTGAATCTGAGCCTGCGAGTCGGTACCAGCGCACAACGGATTGAAGTTACCGGCGCAGCGCCCACGGTCGACTTAACAACATCAACCGTTAGCGGTGTTGTCAACTCCACTACCATTCGTGAGCTGCCGATTAACGGGCGGGACTGGACGCAGTTGGCGACCCTGCAACCCGGGGTTGCCACCATTAACACTCAGCCGAGCATTTCTAATCTTAGCTCGGGAAGAGGTCAGCGCGGCTTCGGTGTTCAAATGACCATCTCCGGGGGCCGGCCTCAGCAAAACAACTACCGGTTAGACGGCGTCAGTATCAATGACTTCTCAAACGGAGCTCCGGGCAGTGCCTTGGGAGCTACATTCGGCGTAGAGGCCATCCAGCAATTTTCCGTCTTAACCAGTGCCTACAACGCGGAGTACGGCAAATCCTCCGGCGGCGTTATCAATGCCATTACGCGGTCAGGAGCCAACGACTTTCACGGCGACGTGTATGAGTTCCTTCGGAACAGTGCGCTCGATGCGCGAAACTTTTTTGATAGGGCCGGGGTTCCGCCGTTTCGGCGAAATCAGTTTGGAGCCGCGGGCGGCGGACCTATCCGCAAGGACAGCACATTCATATTCGCAAATTATGAGGGGTTGCGTCAGTCGCTGGGAGTTACGAACACGACCACCACTCCGTCCGCGAGAGCGCGTGCCGGAATTCTTCTCGACAAAACTGTGACAGTCGATCCGCTGGTGCGGCCGTTCCTGGATTTGTATCCGTTGCCAAATGTAGACCCGCAGGCGGGAGGAGAGAGAGGGAAGTTTATTATTACCACGCAGCAACTGACGCTCGAAGACTTTTTCACCACTCGAGTCGACCACCGATTTTCGAGCAAGGATGCTCTGGCTGGAACCTACCTATTCGATCGTTCCAACGTCACGCAGCCTGATGAGTTCAACAACAAATTGGTCAATTTTCACACCCGACAACAAGTTCTTGCTGTCGAAGAGACCCACATCTTCAGCCCCCAGGCGCTAAACTCGGTGCGATTCGGATTGTCTCGCGAGCCGGCTTTGATCGGGGACACTTCGACGGCGACCAATTCGCAGGCGACGAATCTGTCGTTGGGCTTTGTGCCCGGCCTGCCCGCGGGAGGGTTGCGGATTCCGGGAATAACGAATTTTAGCGGTGGGAGGAATGGCGTTTCCTTCTACAACTTCCACTGGACCTCGATACAAGCTTATGACGATTTTTTTCTCACTCGAGGTTTGCACGCTATCAAGCTGGGCTTCGCTTTCGAACGAATTCGCAACAACATTCTTTCCGCGAGCAACCCTAATGGGGTGTTTTCGTTCGGCTCACTGGAGAATTTTCTCACGAACAAACCGCGCATTTTGACGGCTTCGCCGCCAGGAACGGTTACCCCTCGGGGTCTCCGCCAAAGCATCGTCGCCGGTTACATCCAGGACGACTGGCGCTGGCGTACTAACCTTACCCTGAACTTAGGTTTGCGGTACGAGATGGCGACTGTACCGACAGAGGTGCACGGAAAGATTTCGACATTGCGACACGTCACCGATAACAACTCGCTGAACCATCTGGGAGACCCTTTCTTTGATAACCCCACGTTGCATAACTTCGCACCGCGGATTGGCTTTTCGTGGGACCCTTTCAAGAACGGAAAGACCGCCGTCCGCGGAGGTTTTGGGCTGTACGACAGCCTGCCGCTCCCGTACTTGTTCGAACTGCTGACGATCTCTGCGGCTCCGTTTTACCAATCCTTTTCGGCCGGCTCCTTGCCGGCTGGCACATTCCCATCCGGAGCATTCCAGCTGATTAATGGCAATCCGGCGGCCCTGCGCTACACCTACATTGAGCCTCACCCGCACCGCAACTATGTGATGCAGTGGAATCTGAACATCCAGCGCGATCTGGGGAAAAATCTGATGACTTCTGTCGGTTACGTATCGTCACGGGGCGTACACCAACCATTTCGCGTAGACGACATGAACCTGGTGCTTCCCACGCTTACGCCGCAGGGCTACCTGTGGCCTTCCGATAAGGATAAGAGCGTAAAAGTAAATCCCAGCGTGGGACTGCTCAACGGACTGATGTGGAGCGAAAATACATTTTACCACGCGCTGGAGGCGCAGGTGAAGAAGTTAATGGGCCACGGCTTCCAGCTTCAGGGAAGCTTCACATGGAGCAAGAGCATCGATAGCGGTTCGGCGACCATCGCGGGCGATTCGTTTGCAAATTCTCAGTCCAGTTTGCCTTGGTTCGCTCCGAGGCTGGCTCGTGGCTTGTCCGATTTCAATGTCGGAAGGAATTTGGTCATCAGCTATACGTGGAATATCCCAACACCCAGGTCTTTGCCCAGCGCAGCCAGCTTCGCTCTCGGCGGGTGGGAGCTAGGTGGTATCTACCAGGCCAGGGACGGACAGCCTTTCAGTGCGATCATTGGCGGTGATCCGCTGGGGGAGAAGAGCTCCGATACAACGGGCAGCGCCGATGCTCCCAACCGGGTATCGGGTCCGGGATGCCAATCGCTGGTCAATCCAGGACATTCCGAGAATTACATCAAGCTGGAGTGCTTTACCTTTCCTAGCCCAAAAAATCTTCGTGGGAATCTGGGCCGAAACACTTTGACTGGGCCAGGCCTGTCGAACTTTGATTTTTTGCTGGTTAAGAACACTCACATTCCGAAGGGTTCTGAGACGTTTAACATTCAATTCCGGTGGGAGATTTTTAATCTTTTCAACCGGGCCAATTTCGCGCAGCCACTCGATCACAACACCCTCTATGACGAGTTTGGAAAGCCGGTCGATTTCGCCGGATCAATTACTTCCACACAGACGCCCTCAAGGCAGATGCAGTTTGGATTAAAGGTGATTTGGTGAAAAAAGCGAGCGTTTTTTCGCGCTCACTCTCATGCAAGGTTCCGTAAGCGACGCGTAGATCAAAGGAGGAAGGCGATGAAGTTGAAAAAGGCGTGCGCGATGTTGGCGTTGTTGGTGGTCTTCATATGCGCAGTATCGTCGGTTGCCCAGGTAACCCCGGACACTCACATTTACGCTCAGAAATTGGTTGATGAAATCATTGCCAAGCACCCTGAACTGAAACAGATCGGCCTGCACACGACACCCCCGAACAGCTCGCAAAGCGTCATCATCGCAATCAACGACAGGAAAAAAATCGGCAAGAAATCGGACCCCGATGACTTGGAGGTTATGAAGACCGGGAAGCCTTCCGCAGAGTTGATAGAGAGAAAGGGAATCTACGATCTTGGATTCCCACTATTGGACCGATCGGGAACGATTATAGGAACTGCTGTCATGGAGATCAAGCTATCCGCCGAGAGCACCAAAGACGGCGCCCTGAGCCGGGGCAAGATCATTCAGGAAGAGCTCCGAAAGGAAATTCCGTCAAAAGAAAAACTTTTCGAAAAAGTTCACTAGAACCTTCCGATTCGTCGATTCGTTAGATGGCGGCTAATGGCGACTCTTTATTCGGCTGAACGTCGAGCGCTGGACAACTCGGGGTAAAGGAGAAACACAGAGTGAAACGATATCTGCTGATCGGTCTGGTGGCGATTGCAGTCGGGGCCGTAGTTGGATGGGCGCGGCAAGGCGGCGCGGGACTTCCGCTGCGCCTCGCAAAATCGATCGCTCTTCCGAAGGGCTTTTCGCATTTCGACCACTTTGGCGCGGATGCGAAAGGCAATCGTCTGTTCGCTACGTTTGAAGATCACAATACGGTTGAGGTATTCGATCTAACGACGGGTAAGACTCTTCGCAGTATTCCGGGATTCAGCGTACCGCACAACGTTCTGTACCTACCGGACCTCAACGAAGTGGTCATCACCGACGGAGCCGGAACCTTCACTTTGCTCCGCGGGGACACTCTGGAAAGAATTACTACCGTTAAGCTCGCGATCAACGCAGATTTCGTGGTCTACGATCCACGGCTGCAGCTTTTTTATGTAACCAACGGCGGGCACGCGGCGAAGATGACATATGGCTTGATTAGCGTGCTGGACAAAAAAGGTAAACACCTCGATGACATAAAGATCGATGGGGCACACATCGAATTTTTGGCAGCGGAACGATCAGGGCCCAGAATGTTTGTTGGCATTACGGACAAGCACGCCATCGGCGTCGTTGACCGTGACAAGCGCAAAGTGGTTGACGTTTGGGTGCTTCCGGATGCGGAAGAAAACATTCCATTAGTGCTGGACAAGGATCATGGGCGACTGTTCAGCGTGTCGCGTAAGCCGCCGAAGCTCTTCGTTTTCGACGTGTCCTCGGGCAAAGTTGTGGCTTCCCTTCCGAGCGTCGGTGATTCCGATGATATGGCCTATGACGCGAAGCACCGGCGGATTTACGTTTCCGGTGGCGACGGCTTCGTCAGTGTATACCAGCAAAATGACCCAGACCACTACACCCTGTTAGCCAACGTACCCACCGGGCCGGGTGGAAGTACGTCTACGTTCGTCCCTGAACTGAACCGGCTCTACGTTGGAGTTCGTCGCGGAACAACTGGCGCGGAGCTGCAAATCTTTGATGTCGTACCTTGAGGCAGCCGGGCAGACCGACACCATGTCCGTACGGCAGTCGGAGTAGGGATCATGATTGCTCACAACGCCGAGTCGGCCCGGGGAGTTTCACCTCGCGATATCGGTGCACCCGATGGAGCCTTCCGCTCTCCTACAGCGTCGGCGTCCCGGAGGAAGATTCTTACGCGGCTGAATACCCGGCCCGCACGTTCCCCTGTCCATGCTTCGCCGCCGCCCTTGCGAGCGGCTCCGCATGACTCGGGGCCGATGTGGGTCGCTACATCACATTCGTATGACTTTTGCATTCACTACACCTCGCCGGTTTAACCGGCGCACAGGAGATCAGCTATGAGAAGGATGCTGTGGGGTTCGCTGATTGTCTCTGGCAGTCTGCTTTTTGGCTCATGGATGGGAGCGCAGACCCCGCCCTTGAAGCTCGCGCAGGTCATATCCTTGCCGGACGTGAAGAGCGGCGATTTTGACCACTTCGCCCTTGATCTACCGGGCAACCGCCTGTTTTTGACAGGAGAACAGAACAAGTCTATCGAGGTGTTCGACCTTCGGAGCAACAAACGCATTCACTCGATTAAGGGTGTGGATACGCCGCATTCCGTGGTTTTTCTTCCAGACACCGACCAGCTACTGGTCATTGACGGCGGCGACGGTACGCTGAAGTGCTTTGACACCAAGAAATATGCAGTGACCGATACTGTCAAACTAGAACTTGCGGCAGATTCCGCGGCTTACGATTCTGCCAGGCATCTGCTCTACGTCGCCAGTGGTGGTGAAGAGGCAAACATGGACCGTACCATGATCAACATAGTGGACACGAGCACACGAAAGCGTGTTGCGGACATCACCGTCGACTCTAAGAATATAGAAGCGATGGCGTTGGAACAGAACGGCCCGAGGCTCTATGTCAATATTCGAGATCGCGGTCTAGTTGGGGTTATCGACAGAGACAAGAGAACCTTGATTTCCACCTGGACCCTGGACGGACTGCAAGGGAATACCCCGATCGCTTTGGACGAACCCAATCACCGGCTTTTCGTGGTCGGCCGAAAGCCAGCGAAGCTGCTGGTTTTAGATTCGCAGTCGGGCAAAGTCATTACCAGCTTGCCGAGCGCCCCCATGGCCGATGATATGGTCTTCGACGCGGCAAGCAAACGGATTTACGTTGCTTGTGATGGCTTTGTCAGCGTCTACCACCAGCAGGATGCCGATCACTATAAGGAGATCGCCCGAATTCCCACAACCTTCCGAGCGAAGACCGCTATCCTAGTGCCCGCGATGCATCGCTACTACGTTGCCGCTCCTCGCCATGGCCAGCACTCCGCCGAAGTCAGAGTCTACGATGTCCAATAGAGGCAAGAGCCCGCGGTTTCGGAATGGCGGCAATGGCCATCTCCATATGGGGTGAGCCGTGTTGCCCCGTGGGCGCCTCCGCACCGCTCGGTGCCTTCTGAGCCATACATATGGAAACCGTTGCCGGCGAGAATCGTTGGCTCGGTGCTGGGTTTCGTCAACGCTTGCTAACAAAGAAATCGTTGAAAGGTCAGTAATGCTTGATGCATATTGGCTGCCCGCCAGGCCGCCTGGTCGGCGCCAGGATCGTTCTCGTTGTTTGGGCTTCGCTACGCCCCGCGCTGGCGCGGGAACCCAAGCGCCGCCACAATCTGGGCGGATGCGTGCAGTCGGCCTGAGGGAAATAATGTGACTTGCGATACCCCACGGTCTTCGGAGCAGTGTTCCCGATATATCCGCGCTAACGCCGCTGCTATCGGCGGAGGCAAGATGAATTGCAACCAATGAAATCCTTCAACATCGCGGTCATCGCCGGAGATGGCATCGGAAAAGAAGTAGTTCCCGAAGGTATTGGCGTGCTCGAAGCAGCTGCGCAGCGTTTTGGTTTTCGCTTGCATTGGCAAGCGTTTGACTGGAGCTGCGCAACCTATGTGCACACCGGGAAAATGATGCCGGACGACGGCCTCCAGCAATTGCGGCCTTTCGACGCCATTTTCCTCGGCGCTGTTGGCCATCCCAGCGTCCCCGATCACGTCTCGCTTTGGGGGCTTCTGATTCCCATCCGGCGCGCTTTCCGGCAGTACGTCAATCTTCGCCCGGTACGCCTTTTCGACGGAATCGACTCGCCCCTGAAGAACTGGAAGCCTGGTCAAATCGATTTCACCATCGTTCGCGAGAACAATGAGGGGGAATACTCGAACATTGGCGGACGCCTCTATGAAGGCACCGATGACGAGATGGCTGTCCAGCAAACCGTATTCACGCGGCGGGGCGTGAATCGCGTTCTGCGCTTCGCTTTCGAGTTGGCGCGCAAGAGAAACAAGCATCTGACATCGGCGACAAAATCAAACGGCATCATCCATACGATGCCCTTTTGGGACGAGTGCTTTCATGCGCTGGCCACGGAATATCCGGACATCCGCACCGATCAGTATCACATTGACATTCTTACGGCCCACTTCGTGCGCCATCCCGATTGGTTCGACGTGGTTGTGGGCTCCAATCTTTTTGGAGACATCCTTTCCGACCTCGGGCCGGCCGTCGTTGGCTCCATCGGTATCGCCCCCTCCGCGAATCTCAATCCGGAAGGGGAATATCCTTCCATGTTTGAGCCGGTCCACGGCTCGGCCCCGGATATCGCTGGAAAAGGCATCGCCAATCCCATTGGGCAGATCTGGTCAGGGGCCATGATGCTGCGCCATCTCGGTATTCCCGATGCTGCCGATGCCGTCGAAGACGCCATCGCCGCGATTCTGGCCCAAGCAAAAGTCTGCACCCCGGATATCGGAGGAAACGCTACAACTCGGGACTTGGGCGCAGCGATTGCCAGTCAGGTCAGCCGAGCCTAGCGTGTCTTTCGTGAACGTTGGCAAGAACACGGAGGAGACTTAAAGGTAGAGTGCCGATCCCATGAAATCCAAAAGCCCCGACTTTACCGCCCCAGATCCGCCGGGCATCACTCGCCGCAGTCTTCTCGAACTAGCGGGCTTGGCCGTCACTGCGGCAGCGTTTCCTTCACCGGCCGCGAGCATTCTGCCGCCGGCCCGACAAGCCAAGACTGCGCAAGCCGCTGGCTCGGTCATAAATGCCCTCGGCGCATATATGAGCGAAGCCGCCAAGCGTCCGCTCCCCGATGAAGTCATCGAAAAAGCAAAGCACCACATCCTGGACACCCTTGCCGCCATGATTTCCGGGTCCAATCTGCTTCCCGGCCAACGCGCCCTGCAATTCGCACGTGCTTACGGCGGCAAAGAAGTTTCCACCGTAGCCGCCTCAAACATTTTGTGCGGACCCATTGAGGCCGCTCTCACCAACGGAATGTTGGCTCATGCCGATGAGACCGACGATTCCCACGCGCCTTCTCAGTCCCATCCGGGTTGTGCCGTTGTGCCTGCCGCTCTGGCCGCCGGCGAGCAGTTTGGCATCAGCGGAACTCATTTCCTTCGCGCCGTGGTGCTCGGCTATGACATTGGGCCTCGCGTCACGATGACCCTCGGCGGACAGCAATTCGAAGCCGAGAGCCACTGGAGTACGCACAGCATTTCGCCGCTCTTCGGTGCCGCAGCGGCGGCCAGTTCCGCTGCCCGCTTAAGCGCTCAGCAAATGCGGTGGATGCTGGGTTACACGGCGCAACAGTGCTCCGGCCTCGGAGCGTGGAATCGCGATACCGAGCACATCCAGAAGGCTTTTCTTTTTGGGGGCATGAGCGCGCGGAGCGGTGTTACCTCCGCTCTCCTGGTTCAGTCCGGCTGGACCGGTGTCGACGACATCTTTTCCGGAAACGATAATTTCTTCCAGGCATACAATCCACACGCCGACCCGTCCGGATTGATCGACAAATTGGGAGAGCGCTACGAGGTCGCGCGCACCAATATCAAGAAATGGCCTGTGGGCTCGCCGATCCAAGCCGCTCTGGACGCTCTCGAACTCCTCCGCAAACAGCGTCCCTTCGACGCCGATCAGGTGCAGCAGTTGACGGTCCGGCTGGCCACCGCCGAAGCCGCGATCGTCAACAACCGCGAGATTCCGGACATTTGTGTCCAGCACATGCTTGGCGTCGCGCTGCTGGATAACAGCGTCACGTTCGCATCAGCACATGACCGAGTGCGCATGAAAGACCCAGCCGTGTTGCGCGAGCGCGCCAAGATCACTCTTCTGCCCGACGACGAGCTCGAGCGCCTTATGCCCTTGCGTGTGGCCGTCCTGGAAATCACGCTGGTGGACGGCACCCACCTGGTCCGCCGTGTCGACAATGTTCGCGGTACTCCCGAAAATCCCATGATCCGCGACGAAGTCATGGCTAAGGCCAGCGATCTGATCACCCCCGTCCTGGGCACGCCGAAGTGCGCGAGTCTCATCAGAAAGGTATTGGACCTCGAAAGCGTTTCTGACATTCGCGAGCTGCGGCTTCTGCTGCAAACTTCATGACCGCTTACCTCCAACAACCGGTGAAATCGTGAGGATCGTCGATATCCGCGAGACCGTCGTACCGATCAAATCGCAGATTCGCAACGCCTTCATCGATTTCAGCCAGATGACCGTGAGTGTCCTCGCATTGGTTACCGATGTGGTTCGCGACGGTAAGCCGGTCGTCGGTTTTGGCTTCAATTCCAATGGCCGTTATGCGCCGAGCGGGCTCTTGCGTGATCGCTTCATCCCTCGTCTGCGGGTCGCAGATTCTCGAGCGCTGCTCAATGGCGCGGGCGACAATCTCGACCCTTCTCGAGTTTGGGATGTTCTCATGCGCAATGAGAAACCAGGAGGCCACGGCGAGCGCTCGGTCGCCGTGGGCGTTCTGGACATGGCCGTGTGGGACGCCGTCGCGAAAATCGCTGGAGTTCCCCTGTACCGCCTTCTCGCCGACCGCTATCGCGGCGGTTCGGTCAACACACGAGTCTTCGTCTACGCGGCCGGCGGCTACTACTATCCCGACAAGGATCTAGCCGCCCTTCAGAAGGAAATGTCGGGTTACCTCGATCTCGGCTATTCCGTTGTGAAGATGAAAATCGGCGGAGCGTCGCTCTCCGAAGACCTGCGCCGCATCGAAGCTGTTCTCAAAATCCTGAAGACCCCCGATCAACTCGCCGTGGACGCCAACGGCCGCTTCGACCTGGACACGGCCGTGGCCTATGCCCGCGCTCTTGCCCGGTACGGGCTCCGTTGGTACGAAGAAGCGGGTGATCCGCTCGATTACGATCTTCAGGAAAAGCTCGCGACTCACTACCCAGGCCCCATGGCCACTGGTGAAAACCTATTTTCCTTGCAGGACGCGCGCAACCTCATCCGCTACGCGGGCCTGCGGCCGGACCGTGACGTGTTGCAATTCGACTGCGCGCTCAGCTACGGACTTGTCGAATATCTGCGCATCCTCGACATGTTGAAAGAGCACGGCTGGTCGCTCACCCGTTGCATTCCTCACGGCGGTCACCAAATGTCTCTGAACATCGCTGCTGGACTGGGACTCGGCGGCAACGAATCCTACCCAGGAATCTTCCAGCCCTTCGGTGGGTTTGCCGACGGCATTCCCGTGGAAGATAGCTACGTCCGGCTCCCGGAGATTCCGGGGATCGGCTTTGAAGCCAAGAATGAATTGTTCCGCGTTATGAAGGCGTTGCTGGAGGCCTAGCCATGGTGACCCGCCGCGGTTTGATCAAGTTCAGTGGCTTGTCCACGTTCCTCGCGGCGCTTCCGCACGGTCTCGCGAAAGCTGCCAGGTTTCTTTCCCCCGACGGGCCGCCGCAAGCCGTCAGTCCCGTCATGCAACAGCTCAGCACGTACATGGGCGAGGCTAGCACTCGCGCGCTGCCAGACGACGTGAGCGCGACAGCCAAGCTACACATCCTGGACACGTTCGCCGCCATGATTTCCGGCTCCGGCCTGCCTCCCGGTCGCGCAGCCCTCGAGTTCGCACGGGCCTATGGCGGAAAGGAGATCGCCACGGTTGTGGCCTCAAACATCGTATGCGGCCCCATCGAAGCGGCATTCGCAAATGGTGTGCTCGCACATTCCGACGAAACCGACGATTCGCATGGCCCCTCCCGCTCGCATCCCGGCGTCTCCGTTGTTCCAGCCGCTTTTGCCGCTGGTGAGCAGTTTGCGATCAGCGGAGCACACTTCCTACGCGCCGTCACTCTCGGTTATGACGTTGGCACGCGTGTCACCATGAGCATGGGCGGCCCCGCCTACCAGGTTGCTACTCACCGCAGCACGCACGGCACCGCTGCGTCGTTCGGTGCCGGTGCCGCTGCCGGTTGTGCTGCGGGTCTCAGCGCCGGAAAAATGCGCTTACTGCTCGACTACACTGCGCAGCAAACATCCGGAATCGGAGCCTGGTCCCGCGACGCCGAACACATGGAGAAGGCCTTCCTCTTTGCCGGAAAGCCTGCCGCTGGCGCGGTCATGGCCGCTTCCCTGATTCACTCCGGCTGGACTGGCGTGGATGACATTTTCTCCGGCCCTGACAATTTCTTCGAGGCCCTCGCCCCTCGCGAAAATGGCGCCATCAAGGCCGATCCCACGGCGCTGATCGATAAGCTGGGCAAGCGCTACGAGATCACCCGCACCAACATCAAGAAATGGACGGTCGGCTCGCCGATTCAGGCTCCGCTCGACGCTCTCGCTGGTTTCTTCAAACAGCGCTCGTTCTCCGCCGACGATGTGCGCAGAGTTGTCGTCCGCATCGCCAGCGACGAGGCCAATACCGTAAGCAATCGCCAGATACCGGACATCTGCATGGAGCACATGGTGGCCATCATGCTTCTCGATAAGACGGTCACGTTCGGTTCAGTCCACGACAAGGCGCGCATGAAAGACCCCGCCGTGCTCCTCCAGCGCGCCAAAGTAGAAGTCGTCGCCGATCCGCGTATCGACGCTCGCCGCCCCCGCCGGGAAGCCATCGTCGAGCTGACCCTCGCCGACGGCTCTCAGCTCACCGAGTGGGTTCGTGATGTTCGCGGTACTGCGGAAAATCCCATGACCCGCGACGAGGTTGTCGACAAAGCTTGCGATCTCATCGCCCCTGTCCTAGGGGCCGCCGCCTGCTCGACGCTCATCGGCAAATTGCTCGCTCTGGAGACCCTGCGCGATATCCGCGAACTCCGCCCCGCGCTGCAAAGGAGCTAATACAAGCGATGCTGGACCCGGCCGCCACCGTGCCTGAAACAACTTCGCCTACGCGCAAGAAGCCTTTCTACACGGGACTTTCCTTCCAGGTGCTGCTCGGGGTAGCCCTTGCCATTATCCTCGGCTATGTCAGTCCCGCTACGGCTGTGGCCATGAAGCCACTGGGCGATGCCTTTATCCGTTTGATCACCATGATCATCACCTTGGTCATTTTCTGCACCTTGGTTACCGGCATCGCCGGCATGGAGGACATGAAAAAAGTCGGCCGGGTCGGCGGCAAAGCCCTCCTGTATTTCGAAGTGGTCTCCACGCTCGCGCTGCTCATCGGACTGGTGGTCGGCAATGTTGTGCGTCCGGGCAGCGGTTTCAATGTCGATCCCGCCACACTGGACGCCAGGGCCGTTGCCGAATACGCCGGCCAGGCCAAGGCCCAGAGTGTTACCGAATTCCTCGTCCACATCATTCCGAACACCATTGTTGACGCGTTCACAAGGGGAGACATCCTGCAGGTGCTGCTTGTCTCGGTTCTGTTCGGCTTTGCTTTGTCGCTCGCCGGCCCGCGCGGCAAGCCGCTCGTCGATCTTTTGGAGGCCCTGAGCCGCGTCGTCTTTGGCGTGGTCGCCATCTTGATGCGTTTCGCTCCCGTCGGAGCTTTTGGCGCGATGGCCTTCACCATCGGCAAATACGGTCTGGCGTCCTTGGGTCCTCTCGTCAAGTTGATGGCCACGCTGTACATCACTTCGATCCTTTTCGTCGTCATGCTCGGGGGCATCGCCCGTGTAGCGGGCTTCGGAATCCTGCGCGTCCTCTGGTTTCTTCGCGACGAAATTCTCCTGGTGATGGCCACGAGTTCCTCGGAACCCGCGCTGCCCGCTCTCATGGCCAAGCTCGAAAAGCTCGGATGCTCCAAAGCCCTGGTCGGCCTGGTTGTTCCCACGGGCTACACCTTTAATGCCGACGGCACCAGTCTCTACATGACTCTCGCCGCATTATTCGTGGCCCAGGCGACCAACACGCATCTAACTCTCAGGCAGCAATTCACGATCCTGGGTGTCGCCGTGCTCACTTCCAAGGGTGCAAGTGGCGTGCAAGGAGCCGCTTTCATCGCGCTCGTCGCTACGATGATGGTCATCCCAACCATACCCGTTGCCGGAATGGCGTTGATTCTTGGTATCGATCGTTTCCTCGCCATGTGCCGCGCGGTCGTCAACATGATTGGCAATGCCGTTGCAACTCTGGTTGTGGCTCGTTGGGAAAATGAGCTTGATAGAAACGCTCTCAAGCATCATCTTTTCGGAGGAATTGCAGAGAAGTGAAGGGCACGACGGCATGCGGCGAAAGTGGTCAGCACGGGATGCACGGCCGCAACAAAGAGCAGCCAACATTTCTTAGTGCGACAAGTCGTACCCGAAGCAAATACTCGCGCGCAGATCGGAAACCCAGCAATCCTTACTTCGAAACGATGCGCTGTGCGACATCGATGATGATGACATCGCCCACGATCAAGCGTGCGGCGCCGAAGACGGTAAATCTCAAAGTGGGAACGATGCGTGCGATTGCGAGGAGGAGCCGCCCTTGGGCAGCAATACGGCCCGACGTGAGGATGCTGCGGTCCGCGAGGACGTTGGCCGGGCCAACATCGGCTGGCCCCACGGTGGGAAGACGCTGGTAGCGTGCAGCACGGTGTCGGTGCCGAGGGAGAGAATACTACCTGCGAGCAAGCCAGCAAGCAGGGCGCCGATGCTTCGAACAGGGCGGCGTGGGTGCGTTTCGGGCGTGCTTTCGGGCCTCCTGGTGCGCTACGCGGGACATCTGCCGAGGGCAACACCGCAGCGAGCTGATCGAAGCTCGCTGCAGTGTTAGCGCTGCGCCCTCGGGCACACCTCACGCGATGGTTCGCAGGTATTCCAGGAGACGATTGAAACTCTGGGACAGACCTTCCTTCATCCCCGTTTGGAGCGCCGCGTCGCGAGCCTCTTTGGACGGGTAGAGAATGGTGAGCGTGATCGTCGTCTTGCCATCCTCCTCGGTGAGGATCAACGTGTTGAGCGTTTCGGGCCATGTACCACCCCAGGACTCGGTGGAAACGAGCCGCTCTGGCGGCTTGATCTCTTTATACACACCGCGGATCTCCATCTCGGTGCCGTCGCCACGGCGCCACACGCAGCGATGCGCCCCGCCCGGGCGGAGATCGATCTCGCAGACGGGCATCGTCCAGCCTTCTGGATCGAGCATCCAACGTGGCAGATGTTTGGGGTTGGTCCAGGCGTCAAAAACGAGCCTGCGTGGGGCATCGAAGACGCGTGTCACCACAGCTTCGCGGTCGGTGGGCGTGCTTACTTTCAAGGCTCCGGCGTTGTTCATCGCTAGTCTCCTCTATCGTTTGGTGTGTGCATGTTTCTTCTCCAGGGTCTTTAGCTCATCGAGCAGCGTATCGAGGCGCTGGAAGTTGCTCGCCCAGATCTGACGGTAACGATCCAGCCATCCGGCGGCTTCGGCGAGCGACTTGCCTTCGATCCGGCGCGGCCGTCGCTGTGCGTCGCGGCCGCGCGAAATCAGGCCGGCACGCTCCAGCACCTTGAGGTGCTTGGAGATCGCGGGCTGACTCATCGCGAACGGCTTGGCCAGCTCGGTCACCGATGCCTCGCCGGACGCGAGGCGTGCAAGAATCGCTCGCCGAGTAGGATCGGCAAGGGCTGCGAACGTTGCATTGAGCCGCTGAGAGGTGGTCATTACATAACTCAAAGGTTTTACAACCTTATAGTTATACACGATTCGACGGAGTGTCGTCAAGCCCCTGCTGCACCCGATCACGTCGCGAACCGCAGTGCCGAGTGCGTCTTCCAGTTGTCTTCCATTTTCTCTGGATCCCCAACCAAAGAATGTGCCACGGATCCAAGTGGCCTATGCTGGGATAGGGCGGGGGCCGAATAAACGAGAAAACTTCATGAGGGTTTTGCGACAGATCCGCTGTCGTGAAGAGGCAAATAATAATGACGAGAGCGCATACGATTCTGTCTTCAGCAGCTCGTTCCAAATGGTCGGTGGCATCCCGGATCTTCGCGTTGGCCTATTCCGACGCGATGTCGTGCCCGATCCGCTACCGGACCCTGCACTCGAACGCGCGTTGCAAGGGCGGATGCGTGCCAGGCGCGGGACGTTCTCCCTGCGGATGATCGTTCACGATGGCCTCGCTCGATTGGGTCGGGCACTTTTCGCGCGAATCTTGTGTTCCAAGTGTTCCTCGAGGTGCTGTCGAATGCCGCGTAACGGTTCGTCATCGTTTTGGAGGCGACTGATCAACAATGCTCCTTCCAGGGAGCCGATGATCAGTTGAGATAGTCTTCGCGGGTCAACCTGTGGATCGATCTGTCGTTTCTTGATTCCCTCTGAAGTGATGCTGGACAGACGCGCGGTCCAGCTTTGCAAGGCCTTTCTGGCTCGCGCTCGCAGCACCGTGTTTCCGTCGTCTGCTTCGACGGCGGTGTTCATCAGCGGGCAGCCCCCAGGCACCAGTCCTGCTCGCGTCTCAACAAAATTGTTGATCATCTTTTTCAAGCGGTTCACGCTGTCGGGTACCTCCTCGCCGCCATCCAACCTTCCTCTCGCGGCTCTTTCCCATGAATAGTCGAAGGCTTCGGTCGCCAATTCTTCCTTGCTCGAGAAATGGCGGTAGATTCCGCCCTTCTGAAGTCCAGTGGCTTTCATCAGATCCGAAAGGGAAGTTCCCGCATAGCCCTTCTGGTTGAATAGCGGTGCGGCCTTCTGGACAATCTCGCGCCTGGTCGCAATTCTAACTCAGTCTCCGTGCTACTCGGCAACGGTGACGGAACGTTCCAGCCCACCCTAAATTTTCCCGTCGGCACCGGTCCTTTTTCCCTTGCAGTCGCTGACTTCAATGGTGACAAGGTGCTAGCTTAGCTAGACCTAGCTATAGCCAAATCTGAGACTCTCTAAATAGGCAAAAGAACAGGACCAGTCCGAAGCGCCGGTCGTGGTGTCCCCTAAATGCTTCCGCGCACTGGGGGATCGCTGGTCGCTGCTGATTGTCCGCGACAGGATGCTGCGGAACTTTCGCACCTACTCTCACGAAAGAATTGCGACCAACATATTGGCAGATCGTTTGCGGAAGCTGGAAAATCCGGCGACTTGCTAAGCCGTGCTCCGTCAGGCGCCTTGTTGGAATAGGCCGATCACGTTTCCTGCCGGGTCGCTGAATCTGGCAGTGATCTCAGGTGCGTCCGCGCCAATCGGCTGCACGATCTGGCCCCCGTGGGCAACGATCGCGTCTATGGTCGCGGCCACGCTGTCAACCATGACGTAAAACAGAAGACCGGGCTTCGGGGAGGGCGGCCGCCCGAGTACCCACGTGCCGCTAACTTCGCCGACTGTGTCATCAAAGGCGGTGCTGCCATCGCCGCGTATTCGGACGCTCCAGCCAAAGACCCGCTTGTAGAAGTCGGCCGAACGCGCAACGTCAGTAGCAGGCATTTCGATGTAGCAGATCTTACCGTTTGCAAATGTAGGCATAAATCCTCCTCACCGAGTGTTGTCAATCTAAAGAGATTTCCCCATTCCTCCGAGCACAGCAGGTGTAGCGGTTCTCGACAGTGGCCGCAACGCCAAGCCCGAACCACGCGAACCTTCCGGATTTTCGATCCTCCACCCCAAGTCAATCGATGTGGCGAAATCATCGATTAAGCCTCAGAAGTAGACAGCCTCCGATAAACGAGAGGATCCCCATAACCACGACAGCGGCTATGCCCGTCCAAACAGCGGGGCTCTGGACAGCTTCGTGAGATACCTCAACAAGGATGTGATGCAGTAGATGTCCTCCAAAGCCCAGTGTGACGAGTAAGACAGCAACTCCGCTCAAAATATTTAGGATGCGCATCCGTTGGTCCCTCTACAAACCTTGTGCATGTCGCCGTAGCAGATCGCGTACCGAATCGCTGGCTTCCAGGTCGTCGGTCAGTTTTGGCGCCTTGGCCCCGGCGTCGAGCAGCGCCTGCACCGTGGCCACGTAGTCTCCCGTGTTCCGATGCCAGCTGTTTTCCGATCCGTGAAGCGCCGAGCCGAGCGCAGTGATTTCATGCTGGTTATCGTTCCTTTCGATTTGTGGACCATACCGCAGAATTTCTCGAACGATTTCTGCGTTGCCATGCCACGCAGCCCACTGCAGCGGCGTCATGCCATACTCGCCCCTTGTGTCCACGGGCCAACCTGCGGCGAGCATGAGCCGCAGGGCGGCGGTGTTGTTGTTTTGCGCGGCGTCTGGCAGCCGGCGGCGGTCGTCATCCGATAATGTCACGCTCAGATCCGGACGGCTGGCCAGCAAAGTGCGGAAGATTGCTTCATCGCCCAGCTCACATGCCTGCGCTAGTTTCACGTCCTCCGGACTATGCCCCATGAGAAATTCGAAAACCTCCGCATGGCCGAAGTCGCGGGCGACTTGGTGCGGTGTTCTACCCCGCCCAAACAGATAGATGTAGATCGTGCCGCCGCTTCGGGGATCCTGTTTCCGGAAACACACCTCGGAGACGCGAGTTCGGATGCAGGCAGGATCGGCGTCCAGGTGCCGGCGCACCAGTTGCAGATCGCCCAGAGCGGCTCCCATGAGGACGTCGGTCCGGCAACCCTGAGCCACGAGATAGCACGCGATATCCTGGCGGTCCTGGGGATAATGTCGGGCCTGAACAACGCGCAGCATGTGCTGTGCCGGCGTGGATTCGTGCTGGATGTCGCGCGCATCAATGTCGGCCCCATGTTCGAGCAGGTATTGCGCGATCTCAATGGTGGAGGCGAAATGCAGAGGGGTTTGGCCGTTCGCGCCGCGAGCGCGGACTACCGCGGTATCCGCCTTCACCAGTTCCTGCAGCTTCTCGAACATTCCCAGGCGTGCCGCCGAGTGTGCGTCCACCATGGCGCCGCGCTCGATCAGAAACGCGGCCATTTCAGGCGAGCACTCGTCAAGAACACTCATACCTCCGGCCCACGATCGGCTCCTCGCATTGATATCCGCGCCCGCTCGGAGTAGCACATCGATGGTCTTTCGATCACTTCGCTGCACGGCGGCGAGAATTGCCTGCATGCCTTCGCCGTAGTTAGCCATGGGTTCGTTGATCCGGGCCTTCCATTCGGGATGGTCTTCGAGCACTCGGGCCACCTTGCCAGCATCGCTGGCGCAAACCGCGGCAGAGAGCAGTTCGGCGGGCTGGCGCACGCGTGCGAGAGAATCCACGTGCTCTTTCAGCTCCGGCCAACTGGCAAAGCTGTACTCGAGGGCAATGACGTGTTGTGCCTCGGCGAGTTTCGGACTGGCCGTCGCCGACAGCGACACGAGGGAACGGAAGCGCTCTATGGCGGCGGGTTCGCCCACCTGAACGTCATGCAGGAGTTTTTTGGCTTGTTTCTTGAGATGTTCGAGGTTTGGGTTTGCTGGTAATTCGCGAGACATCACGCCTCCTTCTTATCGCCCTGTGTCCGCTATAACGGGCAGAAGTGAGGTTGATGTTCGGTACCGCCAAAAAGCTCAGGTGGGATCGTCCCTTCCCGCGGACGGGATGCACCCTGAATTGCGCTGCAAGTGTATTAGGAACGCCCGCAAGACACAAGGGTTGACATTCGGAAAGAACCGAACGCGTGTTAAATCCTTTTGATCAGGCGCCCGCGTGGCCCACGGCTAGCTCTTTCCGGACGATAGGAACGACGCGTGTGCCGAGGATCTCGATGGCCCGCAACATCTTCTCGTGCGGAAGTGTCGAGACACCCATTTGGAATGTGATTCGAGAGATGCCGCCGAGAACCTCATTCTCATAAAGGATCTTTTCGGCGACGGTTTCGGCGTCACCGATCAACAGCGCACCAGTGGAACCTCGCTGGGCGTCGAACTGCGCCCTGGTAGTCGGTGGCCAGCCACGTTCCTTGCCGATCTCGTTGAAGGTGTGCGCGTAGCCGGGATAGAAGACGTCTGCGGCTTGCTCGGTGGTGTCTGCGAGAAACCCGATGGAGTGAACACCCACCGCGAGTCGCTCGGGAGAGTGACCGGCACGGCGGCCGGCCTCGCGGTAGAGGTCGATCAGAGGGCGGAAGCGCGCGGGTTCGCCGCCGATGATAGCGACCATGAGAGGGAGTCCGAGCATACCGGCGCGAACGAAGGAGGTGGGAGTGCCGCCGACGCCGACCCATATGGGCAGGGGATCCTGCAGAGGGCGAGGGTAGATGGCCTGACCAATGAGAGGCGGGCGGTGCTTGCCGGACCATGTCACGTGTTTGTTTTTACGGATGGTCAGAAGTAGTTCGAGTTTTTCAGCGAACAGTGAGTCGTAGTCTTCAAGGCGCAAGCCGAAGAGGGGATAGGACTCGATAAAGGAGCCGCGGCCGGCAACGATTTCAGCACGGCCCCGAGAGATGAGGTCCAGAGTGGCAAATTCCTGAAAGACGCGCACCGGGTCGGAGGCACTGAGAACGGTAACTGCGCTCGTGAGGCGAATGCTTTTGGTGCGTGCAGCGGCAGCGGAGAGGATTACGGCTGGGGCCGAGTCTAGAAACTCCGCGCGGTGATGTTCGCCGATGCCGAAGACGTCGAGGCCGATGCGATCGGCGAGCTCGATCTCTTCCAGAAGATGGTGCATGCGCTCAACGGGGCTGAGCGTCAGTCCCGTGGCCGGGTCGGACATGGCTGCTGCGAAGCTGTCGATGCCGATCTGCATCTGGACGACTCCTTTATGTGGGACCCGCCTGGATTGTTCAGCGCGGCCGCGGAAAGCGTGGTGAACCGGACGAACCGCTCAACGCCGGGCATTCTGGCAAACCGCGGAAACCAAGCGGCAAATTTTGAAAGGAACGGGAGACGTCACGCCGTTCACTGCGTTACGCTTCCCGAACGATTTGCCCGAATGCTGCTCTTGTTACACCGCGCGTTGAACAACGATTCCGGCGAGGTGCTGCTTGTTTCGGACCGCCAAAATCGCCCAAAGGACGACCACGACAATCGCCAGGGGAAGCCCGGCTGGCGCCATGAGAGCGTGGAAGAAAAAGATGTTCACGATCACGGGTCCAAGAAGCACGAGCGCCAGCGGCACAAAGCGGTTCACCAAGAGCAGCAGTCCTCCGATGACCTGAACGCCGAAAATGACCACCCAGTAGTGGGAGGCGAAGAGCGCGCCTATGAACTGGCCGGCGAGACCCGTTGGAGGCGGCATGGGAATGAAGTGCAGAAATCCGTTCAAGCCAAAGACCAGGAAGATCAAGCCCAACAGTAAACGTGCGATCAATGATGCAATTTTCATTTTATTCTCCTCAACCGTAGATTTGTATTGCTCAGAGACTCGCGTGCGCATGCACCTTTTCAAGCGAAGACGCGAGGAAGGTTTGTGGATCCACCTTTCCGGTCATCAATTGCGCGGTGCCTTCAGCGGCGATGATCGTTACGTCCGTGATGCCCATGAACCCGAAGACCGTTCGCAAATACGGCGTCACAAAGTTGAATGAAGCCAGGGCGGTCCCGTGCTCGTACACACCGCCGCTCGCGATCAGCAGGGTCGCTTTTTTGCCGGTCAGCAATCCCGTGGGGCCGTTTGCCGTGTACGCAAAGGTCTTCCCGGCGCGTGCCACCTGATCGATCCACAGCTTGAGCGTCGAAGGAATGCTGAAATTGTGCATGGGAACGCCAAAGACGTACTCATCGGTGTGCTGCAAGTCGGCAATCAATGAATCTGAGAGCGCCAGCGCGCTCTTCTGGTCCGCAGTGCGCGCCTCCGCAGGTGTGTATGCGGCACCCACCCAGAAACCGTCAACCACGGGAATGTCTAACTTAGTCAGGTCCCGCGAGATTACTTTGCCGCGAGGATGAGCGTTGTGCCAGGCATCCGCAAATTTCTCCGTGAGCTTTCGAGATATGGATTGTTCACCCATAGGGCTAGAGTCGACCTTCAGTAAAGTGGTCATTTCCAAATTCCTCCATTCATCAGATGCAGTATAAGCAACAACTGTTGTATAACACAACAAGCGTATCTTAATCAACAGCCGATGCGTTGTGCTATAATTCAGTGGGGGTAGACGGGAAATGCTTCACCAAGACTGCGGACGACTCGATCCGCGCATCCGGAGGACTCGCCAGCTCCTACAGGATGCTCTGCGGCGTCTTTTGGAAGAGAAGGAGTTCGACAAGATCTCGGTGCAAGACATCACCGAGGTCGCCACGCTAAACCGCGCGACCTTTTATGCACACTATCCAGACAAATTCGCCCTGCTCGGAGAGTTAATCCGGGTAAGCTTCCTTCAGCTTCTGGCCCAAAGGAATGTGCGGTTTGACGGTACCTGTTTATCCGCATTTCAGGTCATTCTTCTGGCGGTTTGCGACTACCTGATTGAAGTGCAAGAGTCGCTTTCCTCCAAGCAACATCAGTTCGAACCGTTCGTGGAGGCTACCGTAATCGATCAGATCCGCCTCGTTTTGCTGGACGGGTTTCGTCAACACCCCATGGAGCGTCGCATTTCTCCAGAAATGATCGCCGCCACGGCAAGTTGGGCGATATACGGGGCGGTGAAAGAATGGGTGAATACGCCGGATCGCGTTTCTGCTGAACAATTCGTTTCCGTGGCAGTAGACCTGGTGCACCCGATCATGATGGCCGGGGTGCAACCGGTCGCAAATATCTGATTCGTGAATCAAGCGTCACCTCTTTATTCGCAATTTGCCGCCGTTCGCCGCGATTAGCGTGACATTTCTGTGACAGCGCGTACCATTAGCGATTCGTATGGTCATTTTGCTATTTGCAGTGTCATCGAACGGAACTTCTCGTTTTCCGGTTAGTGCATGCGGAAGGCTTCGATGGTATAAGGGTGCACATCCTGGACGACCCAAACGGAAAGCCTGGCTTTGATTCAGAGGCTGGACCACGCGTGCCCAGCGCCGAAGGAGGATCAAACAATGTACTTAGAAGCTTCGATAGTCAGGTGCATCCTCCGGCAGCTAGGGATAACAGCGTTGGTGGTCATTCTGTCGTTCTGGTTACCAGTTGTGGCCAGCGCGAGTGATACAGCTTACGAAATAACTAGCAGCGGTCAGTTAGGAGTGATCGACCTCAATACCGGTGCTTTCACCGCAATCGGCAACATGGGTGTGACACTCATTGGATTGGGCGTATCCGGCGAGAGCCTGTATGGCGTGCAGTCCAGCACGCTCTATCAGGTGAATCGAGCGAACGGCAGTACGGCTCTTGTAGGCAGCGCGTCATTCAATTACCGAGGCTTCGGTTCCACAACGAGTGGACTGTACGGCTTAGATTTCGACATGAATCTCTACTCGGTCGATCCGACGACTGGCGCGGCTGCGTTTGTCGGGTCCACAGGCCTAGCCAATCCGAGCGGTTTTGGAGTGTCGACGGGATCAGACACCCTTTACATCACACCCACGCCTTCGGCCGGATGCAGCGGCACACTGCTGTATTCGGTTGACACGACAACGGGCGCGGCGGCTCTGATTGGCAACACGGGCTTTTGCGGCAGCGGAGCTTCGGTGTTCGTGAACGGCGCACTGTATACTGGTGTCTTTTCGCCTCTCGCTGTGTACACACTGGATACGAATACCGGCACAGGCTCATTCGTCGCAAATGTGTCGGGAACATCGAGCGACTTCTATGGTCTGGCGCCTATCGGATCATCGTCGTGGACACTGGTGTGGAGCGATGAATTCGACGGCGAGGACGGCTCGGCGCCGGACGCTAACAACTGGACGTATGACATAGGTGTGGGTACGAACGGCTGGGGCAACCACGAGCTGGAGTACTACACAGACCGCTCGCCGGAGAACGTGGTCATCCTGAATGGCAATCTAGTCATTACGGCTCTTCAAGAGACGTATACCGATCCCGACGGAATAACGCGAGACTACACTTCTGCGCGTCTCAAGACGCAGAATCGACTCTCGTTCAACTATGGTCGGTTCGAGGCGCGCATCAAAATTCCATACGGCCAAGGGCTCTGGCCGGCCTTCTGGATGCTCGGCGACAACATCAAGGAGGTCGGCTGGCCGAACTGCGGGGAGATCGATATCATGGAGAATATCGGTCGCGAACCCTCCACAGCTCACGGCACCATTCATGGTCCGGGATATTCTGGCGGATCGGGCATCGGAGCTTCGTACACCCTGCCTGGGGACCAGCGCTTTGCTGACGACTTCCACATCTTCGCGCTAGAGTGGGAGCCTAGCGTCATCAGGTTCTATGTGGACGGTACACTCTACAAGACCGCAACGCCAGCCGATCTTCCCCCAGGAAGGACGTGGGTCTTCGATCACCCGTTCTTCCTGATTCTCAATGTCGCAGTGGGCGGCGATTGGCCGGGCAGCCCCGACTCATCCACGGTTTTCCCTCAGACCATGCTTGTGGACTACGTCAGGGTCTATCAGCGCGGGCCCTCTTAATCAGAAGGAAAACTTCCGCCCTGTGGATGGCGAACAGGTGCTGGGCAAGATCGGCGATCTGAATCTGACAAGCTGGAACTATATCGGGCATGACCCCACACAGTTTCGCCACTACGGCCCTGTGGCCCAGGAGTTCTTTGGTGCTTTCGGGCACGATGCCGTCGGGACGATTGGGAATTCGACCACCATCAACTCGGGAGATATGGAAGGAATCCTGACGATCGGTGTTCAGACCCTCGAAAAGCGTACCGGTGAGTTGCGGCAACAAAATGCGACGTTGAAGGCCGAGAATGCCGAACTGAAGGCCCGCTTGGAAGCTATAGAGCGCAGGCTCGGCGGCAACCCGATCAAATAGTCAGCACTCACAAATCTCGACTTACTGAGCTAGTTCGTCACAGGCTAATTAAGAAAAATCAACGCTTTTTTGCGGAAAACCGCTTACTTGTGGAAACCTCTCGAGTTCCTGCAGATTCCACTTGGGTATCGCGCCAGAGCGGCTGGCAACAAGTGCGCCCAGCCGATTGGCAAACTCCGCAGCTCGCTCCGCATGCCAGCCGGCGCTAAGGCCATGCACCAGCCCTGCCGAAAAAGCATCACCCGCACCGATGGTGTCCTCAACCTCGATGGAGTAGGCAGGGGATTCGATGTAGTCAGGTCCAAGCAGGAGAGCGCAGCCCTGGTCGCCGCGAGTCACGCAGATCGCCTCCCAGCCGAAACGCGCGGCGTACCTCCGGCAGAAGTCTTCTATGCTTTTGTGATGGCTATCGCCCAGGAGATTCTCAAGGATTCCAGTCTCCAGGTCGTTAAGCTTGGTAACCGTGGCCGACGAAAGGAGGTCGAAGACAACTTTTGCACTGTAGCATCCGGTGCGCAGATTAACGTCATAGAAGCGCTTCGCAGACGGGACGGCTTCAAGGACAAGCGAAGTAGTAGACCGAACGATTGCGCTCGTATGCGCAAGAGTTCCGAAATAAATCCACTCTGCTCCGGTGCGTGCCAGTTGTTCGAGTTGACTGGTCGACAAGAGAGCAAAATCGTAGGCGGCAGGCCGGTGAATCGTGAAGGACGGCTGCCCGCCATGGTGCAGCGTGACGCTAACGAAGCCAGTGGGTTGATCGGCCACGGAACGAATATATTCGGTCGTCAGACCGAAAGCTTGCATTTGAGTGAGGGCTCTGTTGCCGCGATCGTCAGAGCCGACAGCGCTCACAAGGTACGGAGAATGACCGAGCCTGGCGGCGTGGGCGGCGAAGTTGAGCGGGGCACCGCCCAGATGCTCGGTATCTTCGACAACATCCCAAAGCACCTCACCTATGCTAATGAGATTCATCGACCTCTGCGACAACGTTGACAGTTATGTCAGACGCAGCGCAAACATTCAATAATATTCCCGCGCTCGAACCGAGGCGGATCTGGATCGCGCAGGGCACGGTGAATTATCTAGGCATGCCTTTCGACCAAGTCATGGACTTTCCGGTTGAGCGGACTTTGCAAACTACTGCGTCTGATCCTTTATTGTATGTCCATCCGGTACGGCAGATTTCGAGGCCCTACACTAGCGCTCAATCGTGGCCTACGCAGCCGCTTTTTCCCGGCACCGACCCGATGGTGGGTACGCGGGCCGGAGAGGCCATTAATCTCGATGCGCAGGTCCAGCCTGGCAGCGCAAGTCACGTCGTTTTCACTTTGAGGGAACGCAAGTGGTCTACCACAGCGTTGCCCAGCTGCTCTTCCTCAAATATACCTTGGTTCTGCATGGTAGGGTTTGGCCCGGTTCATCCGGGCTTTAAGTGATAGAGGAGCGACGAATGAAATTGACCTTCTCCAGGCCTCTAGCCCTTTTCGCTGGGGCTTGGCTTTTACTCGGCGGCTTGGATAGAGCTGTCAGCAAATCGGCGCAGACTGACGATGAGAGGTATCGTCCGCGGCTTCATTTCACCCCCGCCAAGAACTGGATGAACGACCCCAACGGTCCCATCCATTACAAGGGCGAATACCACCTGTTCTATCAACACAACCCTTTCGCAAACGACTGGGGACATATGAGTTGGGGACATGCGGTGAGCCCAGACCTGGTGCACTGGCAACATCTGCCCGTGGCTCTCCCCGAGGAGAACGGCATCATGATCTTCTCAGGCAGCACGGTCGTGGACTGGCATAACACCAGCGATTTCTGCAAAGGTTCACACAAAAAAGATCCGTCGTGTCTCGTCGCTATCTACACGGGACACACCGGCACATTGCAGACGCAGAACGTAGCCTACAGCAATGACGACGGCCGTACCTGGACCAAGTACTCGGGTAATCCAGTAATCGACCTCCACCTGCGAGACTTCCGCGACCCCAAAGTGTTTTGGCACGAAGATAGCCACAAGTGGGTAATGGTCGCTGCCCTTCCTCGACAACATAAGGTCCGCTTCTTTGCTTCTACCGACCTCAAGCATTGGACCGCCCTCGGTGACTTTGGCCCAGCGGGCGCGACCGGGGGTGTTTGGGAGTGCCCAGATCTGTTTCAGCTTGCAGTCGAGGGCGAGCCAGGCCAAACGCGCTGGGTCCTTAGCGTCAACCTAAATCCCGGCGGTGTGGCGGGCGGCTCCGGCGATCAGTATTTCGTCGGCCAATTTGACGGTTCGATCTTTACCAATGAGAACTCGATGGAGCAGGCCCTTTGGGCTGATTATGGAAAAGATTTCTATGCTTCTACATCTTTTTCGGATATTCCGCGGACCGATGGGAGACGGATTTGGCTGGGCTGGCTGGCGAACTGGGAGTACGCCGCCAAGATACCAACCCATCCGTGGCGGGGTTCGCTATCGATACCGCGCGCGCTCAAGCTTAGGCGTTACGCGAACAACCTCCGTCTATTGCAGCAACCTGTGGAGGAATTGCGCACTCTCCGCAACGAGCATGCGGCTCTGAAGGATCAGAACATTTTTGCGGCGAACCGCTTATTGAGGTCCAAAGGAGTCGGCGGCGAGATACTCGAGATCCTAGCTGAAATCGATCCGGGCAGTGCTGCTGAAGTTGGGCTTAAAGTACGCAAGGGGCCTACGGAGGAAACAGTTATCGGAGTGGATACGATACAAACGCAGCTTTTTGTAGACCGAACTCGATCTGGCAACGGCGCCTTTGACCAGAAATTTCCCGGCCGACATGTGGCGCCGACTCATCTAGCTCAAGGCAAGAGTGTTCGTCTGCATCTGTTCGTGGACCAGTCGTCGGTGGAAGTATTCGGCAATGATGGTGAGGCAGTTATTTCCGACTGCATTTTTCCAGCGCGCAGCAGCCAAGCCATCGAAGTCTACTCGAGGGGTGGAGAAGCTCGAATCACGAAGCTGGACGTTTGGAAGTTGAGGTCTGCATGGCAGTGATCGAGGTTGCTTCGCTCCTAGATTTAGCGGGTACCCAAGCACATGTAATGCTCCGGCAGGCACTGTGACACTCAACCCATAGCTGGCAAAGAGGGATTCTTCTCATTGAGCGTCTTCGAAAATTACACTGACCACATGGTGAGCGTCGCCGCGTAGGCGACTCAAAGCATGTGGTGTCAGCTTCAGGCGGGCGGGTTTATAAATTGAGCTGGACTTCGCTCACGCATGACTCTCCCGTTGCAGTAAGGCATGTTTGCGTTCAACACCCCATCGATAACCCGACAGTGCGCCATCGTTTCTCACCACCCGGTGGCACGGTATCGCGACGGCAAGAGTGTTTGCGGCACATGCCCGCGCCACCGCACGCACAGAACTCGGGGATCCGATCCGCTTGGCAATATCGGTGTAGCTCGCGGTTGAACCAGCCGGAATTTTTCTCAACGCCTGCCACACACGTTGTTGAAATGCGGTTCCGCGAACGTCTAGAGGCAAATTGAGTCCGAGAGCCGGGGCTTCGATGAAGCCGACTACCTCTGCGACCAGACGCTCGAACTTCTGGTCACCCCCGACAAGCGTGGCACGAGGAAACTGGTCTTGCAGCTGGCGCGCCAGCGCGTCCGGATCATCACCAAGAAGGATGGCGCAAACACCTCGCTCACTGGTTGCGACGAGGATGGAACCTAAAGAACACTCACCGATGGCGAAACGCATTTCCGTATTTGCGCCGCCCGCGCGGTAGTCCGACGGTGTCATTCCCAAGACCTGATCAGAAGTTTCGTAAAATCGCCCGTTCGAGTTGAATCCCGCATCGAAAATTGCACGAGTTACGGTGTCGCTGCGACTAAGCTCGCTTCGAACATGTTTGGCGCGATGCGCGGTTGCATAGGCCCTCGGCGTCACACCGGTGATGGATTGAAAGACGCGATGGAAGTGGTATGTGCTCATTCCTGCATGGTTCGCAAGATCGTTTAAGCTGAGCACTTCTTCGGATTCCTCAATGAGACGGCAGACTTCCGCGATCTTCGAAGCGCGTTGTTCGGATAGCGGAGGCTGGTTCGGCTGACAGCGCCTGCACGGACGAAATCCTGCCCGCTCCGCATCTGCGCAGGTAGCGTGGAAGCGTACATTTTCAGGTTTCGCGAGACGGGAAGGGCAACAAGGGCGGCAATACACGCCGGTTGTTTCAACGGAATAATAGAATTTGCCGTTTGCGTTTAAATCGCGGGCGATAACAGCCGCCCACCGAGGATCTTGCTGGGTCGCCACTGCTGCGGCCCTTTGGGTTGCAGTTAGTGTGCTCATGTGCGCTCCTTGCACCCATTCCCAGGATCATCACACTCTAGCAACGGTTGTGCGGCTCGGCACTCCGGGTCTTGCTTTCAAATTCGAAAAGTCAGAGCGTGCCGCTTGTTCGGATCTCATACAAACAACAGTAGTTGTTTCCGGAAAACCCGCCGATGTGTCAATGACTATCGTTCAGAGGTGCGATCATGCCAGGCAATCACCGGCCGAAGACTTTGCTTCAAGAGTACGCTGCGACGGATGCTCGCTGCTTTCGCCATTTCCGTATCGCCTGGGCATGCTTCGGGTAATGGCTGTACGTGTCGAGCCGCAGGCGATAACGAAAGCGCGTTTCGCGGATAGATTGATCGTCTGGTGTGCTCTGAATCAAGTCGATGAGCTGGCTGTGAGTTTCGTCGAGTTGCGTTAGCACCTCGGAGAGCGAGAAGTCTTTTTTCCGCTCCGTCATCACCGCGTTGAAGGCATCGATGCCGCCGTACGTGACCGAATACCGCGGCGGCTTGCCGCCCTTGAGGATGAGTGGCAAATGCTTCAACGCCTCCTCGTCCCAGCTGGTCACGTGCGCAATGATGTCTCTCACCGACCAGTTGCCCGTGACACCATGCTCCATCAAGCGCACGTCGGACAAACCAGCGTACGACGCCTTGAACACCATCCAAGCCTTATCAAGCCGTTTTAAAAGTTGCTGTCTATTCACGATTCATCCTTCGGTAGCGACCGGCACGAACGAGGTCCGAGATTATTTCGCGTCGTGAAAGATAACCCCTACAGTGTGGCGATGGCCGGATCTCAGCCGGCTGACTCCGTGCCGCAGGTTAACGCGATAGGTTCCGCGCGTCCCTCGCACCGGGCGGTTGTGCACTGCGAACACCACGCCATCGCCCTGGCGCAACGGTACCACCTCAGCTCGCGACTGCATGCGTGGCCGTTGTTCGGTAAGGACGAACTCGCCGCCGGTGAAATCCCTCTCCGGTTCCGAGAGCAGAATCGCCACCTGCAGCGGAAAGACGTGCTCGCCATACAGGTCCTGATGGAGCGCATTGTAGTCACCCTCAGCGTATTGCAGCAGGAGCGGCGTCGGCCGCGTCTGCCCCGCCTTGTGACAACGCTTGATGAAATCGGCGTGCGTGTCCGGGAAACGCACATCGATACCCATGGATTCGTTCCACCGATTGGCGATAGGTGCCAGTAGCGGGTACATCGCACTGCGCAAACGAGCGACGATATCTGGCAGCGGGTAAGAGAAGTATTTGTACTCGCCTCGCCCAAAGCCATGGCGTGCCATGACCACGTGGCTTCGGAAGTGCCGATCATCCACGTAGAGACCGGCAATGGTTTCACATTCGTCGGCGGTCAGGAGATGTCTGAACGTTGCCCAGCCGTAGCCGTCGAGATGGGTCGAAATGCGCGCCCAATCGCAAGACTCCACACGCGCTTCGATGATCTTTGCCATTGCGTCGGGTTGGTTTGCCGGTGCAGCGGTACTCATTCTAGTTCCTTTCAAGAACCGCCATCGTGGGTGCAATGTAGCATTCAGAACCTTGCGCCGCACTCCGGCTCTTGCTTTCCAATCCAGAATCTTGGGTACCCTTGCGAGCAGGGCCGCGAAACCGAATGCTCGACGAGGCCGGCCTACCCTACCTGCGGGTTGAACTCGATGCAACCTGGCAAATACGCGGCGACGGGCACCCCGACCGCACGCCGCCTGCCCGATCGCAGTCGCCGTCGCAGCTCCCTGCGAGGGCGCTGACACCGCCTCGAGTCTGTCGGTTATTCACTGAGGGCGTTAGAAGGCCGCAGCAGTGCCAACTCCTTGCTGCCGCCCAGCATCTCGCGCGATATTCTGCCGTTCTAAAAGGAAAGCTACACCAGACTATTTCTGTGAGGATTTCAGATACGTGATGATCTGCCAGCGTCGCTGCTCGGGCAGACCAGACCATGACGGCATTCCTGCTCGGAGGTTGCCATTCAATATGAACCAATTCAGGTCCCCCGGCGTCGCACTTTGAATCCTCGGCGAGTGAAGACTGGGCGCGCGCTCGGTGCCGTGAGCGGTGTCGCCATGGCATTCTGCACAATGCCGACGAAACAGCTTCTTACCCGCTGCGGCTGCTTGGGCCAGGCCAGCATAGGGATTCGCCCGGGCATGATCTAATACCGGCACGTCCTTAAAAAAAGAATCCGCTGAAAGCACGCCCTCCTTCAATTTACCCCGTTGGGCATGTCCCACCCCAACTACCGAGAGGACGAGCAAGAAGGTGATAGCAACAGTTGTCTTGGTCATTTAAACCACCGCCTCACCCGATGTCCGAATCCAGAAAATTCGTACGAGATTCCAAACCGTAGCAAGAAGCGGTGACTGCTGTCGGTCAATCCAATGGTCGGCGAGATACGAAAGGAAGTTCCGTTGGGAAGCTCCCAGGAAAGCACCGGCGCAAGATATTGCGAAGTGTTGCGGAGCGTGAAGCGGTGCCAGTCTCCAAGACCTCCATATAGCTCAACGCCGGCACGGAAGTTTTCCCGGCAAAGGTTGCATTCTCCCGCGATCGCGGCGAGGGTTAATGGACGGCTTGCACCTAAGGCGTAGCCAAATTCCCAGGGGACGTTGCTCAGGTTTTTCTCCGCGATGAAATTCTCTGAAATACTCCAGCCCTTGAAGTCGCTCCCGAGAATGAGTTTGGCTTCGACCTCGTGCAACCTTTCGGCGCGGGCCAAGGCGTTGGGCACCGCCTGATCCTCTTGCGAGTCAAAGCCCACGACTTCCTGCAAGGTCTTTTTCGCAGCGTTGAGGTCTGCGAATTCAACATACAGAACGGGGTTGATCCAATGCTGTCTCTTCAGGGGATGAAAGCGGTTTTCCAGACGCCACCCGGTGAACAACGTGCTGTCGTTCCGCGTGGACTGGCCCTCCAGATACAACTCGGTTGTCCACCATCCCTTCGTTCCATATTCAAACTCAACCCACGACGCAATGAAGGCATCTCCGCCTCGGGGCTTGCCGATCACCGGATTGATGGAAACCTCCAAACTGCCCGGTTCCTCCATGTGGTGGTCGTAAGTAACGAAGTAGGGTTTCTGCTGCCCATAGGCCAGCCAGGGTGCCGCGCACAATGCCAACACCAAGAGCCGAAAGTTCACTATTCTTTGAGAGCTTCGTTTCATGAATCGAAACCCGTTGCACTCATAGTTGAGTTTTTCAACGAAATGGGGACCCTCTCTACTTGCAATTCAGTTACAACTGATAGTGGAGGGCGAGATTACGCGGCAGCAGGCGAATTGACAAGCCACCTGCAGCGAATGAGTAAAAACGTCGGGCAAAGTGGTGAGGACCAGGGCCGAACGGCATCCCCCAGAGTGTCGTGAGACCATTGCTCACCAGAAACCGCCTTCGTCCTGGATGAAATCGCATAACGATTCGGGAAGCACGGACAGTCGGCGTTTTGTGTCCAGGGAAGGCCTAGAAAGTATCCAAATTCTTGACTTGCGCCTCCAACAGCCCTAGAGTCGAGATAAGATGATAGGCAAGGGATCATTACTAATCCTGGTAGCAGGGGCGTCGTTGCTCCTGCAAGTTGCGGACTGCCCATCGGCCAAGACGCCTGACCAGCCGAGCATGCAATGCTGTGGCTCCATGCCATGCACGCCTACGAACAGGGGCTACGATTGCTGCAAGTCGATGGTTTCCGAGCACGCGCCCAATATGCTTCCATCGGCTCGACTGTCGCTGAACGTACCGGCAGTTGTTGCTGTCGAGCACACCGCAACGCTCGAAATGGCTCGGTCAGTTCCTGTACCTTCGGGGACGGTTGAAGCTCCGCAACATTCGCCTCCGGATCTCTACACGCTTCACGCCTCCCTCCTGATTTAGACCCACCTATGGGTGTGCGTTCTGCACACCACGTCTCTAGTTCTATCTCTAGTTAATTTCTCGCTGCTGAGCCAGACGGCCAGAGCGCGATCACACGTCCACTTCAGGTTCTGGAATTCTCAGGGCTTTTCAGGAGGCCAATAAAATGTCGGCATTGCGCGGCGAAACACCGCAAAACGAATTCTTTGTAGTCCACATTCTCTGCTTTAGCGCACTTCTCGGTTTTTTCGCGCAAGCGCCGGGAGCCGTCGGCCGAGAGCAAACCGGCGGCTCGGTTCAAGTTGCCTCGCCGCGGCAAGAACATGTGCAGGCTGGAACGGTCACTTCGCTACAGGATTTGCTGACCGAGGCCGAGCAGAACAGTCCGCAGATTCAGGCTGCCCGACAGGGCTGGAAAGCAGCACAGCAAGTTCCGACGCAAGTTTCAACCCTGCCCGACCCACAGTTCCTGTTCCAGCAAGTGAATGTCGGCAGCCCCCGCCCATTTGCGGGATATACGAACAGCGACTTCGCCTACGTCGGCTTGGGCGTCTCGCAGGATTTTCCGTATCCCGGAAAGCTTCGACTCAAAGGTGAGATCGGCAAACGCGACGCCGACGTTTCGCAGCAACAATTTGAATCCGTTCGCCGCTCGGTCCTTGCTGGAGTGAAAGCTGCCTACTTCCAGCTTGCCTATCTCTCGAAAACCCTTGCGATTCTTGAAAGCGACGGACAACTACTTCAGCAAGTCGAGAAGGCGGCTGACGCACGGTACCGTTCAGGAATGGGAAACCAGCAAGACCTGCTCCGCGCCCAGCTTGAACAAACGAAGCTGCTCCGCGAAATAACAATGCATCACCTGGAAGTGGCCAAGTTCCAGGCCCAGCTCAAACAACTGCTCAACCGTTCCCAGTCTTCACCAGACATAGAACCTGCAGACCTGACCGAAACACCACTCCCGTATTCCTATGAAGAGCTTTTAGCCGCGACAAACGCGCAGAACCCACAAATCACCGGCGCGGAAAAGATGGTTGAGCGTCAGAAACTGCAAGTCGATCTTGCACACAAGGATTTCTACCCGGACTTCAATGTCCAATACATGTGGCAGCGAACCGACCCGAAACAGTTTCGCGCTTACTACATGCTTAGCTTTGGCGTTCGCGTTCCCATTTATCGAAGCCGCAAACAGCGCCCCGAACTGGCGCAGGCGGAAGCTGAGCTGAATCGCTCCCGCAGTGAGTCTGAAGTTCAGTCGCAACAGGTTGCCTTTGAAGTTCGAAGCGCATACGAAACTGAGAAGAAGAGCGCCGAGTTGCTGAAACTTTATCGTGAAGGGCTTCTGCCACAGGCACGTGCAGGATTCCAGGCGGGCATTGCAGCTTACCAAAACAATCGTCAAGACCTTCAGGCACTGCTGGCTACGTTTCTCGATGTCCTCCATTTAGACGAGGAGTACTGGAAAAGCATCGCTGAACGGGAGACGGCATTGGCGCGACTCGAACAATTCACCGGACTGTCGTTGCGCGGCGAAGGGGCGAAGAGATGAAAACCTATCGCACAGCGTTCTTGCTGGCCCTGATTGGAAACATCGTGCTCGCGGTCGTTCTCGTTGGGTTGTGGCGCCACGATCGCGCAGCGAAGCCGAAAGCGGATGCGAAAACCGACCGGTCGAATTCTCTCGCGGAAGATTCTATGACCACTTCCATGGAAGAAGCGCCGCTGGTTCCGGTTCAAATCTCACCGCAACGGTTGCAGAGCATCGGCGTGAAGACCGGCGAAGTCGAACGAAAATTCGTCACCGACGAGATTCGCACCACGGGCAACGTCGTCGTGGACGAAACCCGGTTGGCTTACGTCCAGGTGCGATTCTCCGGTTATATCCAAAAAGTTTTTGCCGATGCCACGTACCAATACGTGCGTAAAGGACAGCCGCTTTTCACAATTTATAGTCCTGATCTTGTAGCAACGGAGCGTGAGTACTTAATTGCGAAGCAGAATCAGCAACAAGTCGCCCGGAGCACGGTGCCGGGCGTTGCCTCGAGCGCGGCATCGTTGCTCGACGCTGCTGCCGAGCGTCTCAAGCAGTGGGGTGTGCCGCAAAAAGAAATCGCCCGGCTCGAATCAACCGGCCAGGTGCAACAGGAACTTGAAGTCGGTGCTCCGGTTTCCGGCTACATCACCGAACGCAATGCGCTCCCCAGTGTTGCCGTCCAGCCGGGAATGCGCCTCTACACCATCGCCGATCTTTCGACCGTCTGGGTCCAGGCCCAAGTCTTTCAGGACGACCTTGGACGCATCAAGATTGGCGCTCCGGTGACGGTTACCTCGAACACGTATCCGAACCGGACATTCAGTGGCCTTGCGGACTTTATCTACCCGCAGGTCGAGATGGAGACAAGAACAGCCAAGGTGCGAATGGTCCTTTCGAATCCGGGTCTGCCGCTCAAACCGGGCATGTTCGTCAACGTATCGATAAAAGTGCCGATGGGACGGCAACTTGTGATTCCGGCAAGTGCTGTCCTGCAGTCCGGCACTCGCCAGATCGCTTTTGTGGACCGTGGCGGTGGTTATCTGGAGCCTCGTGACGTGCAGTTAGGAACTCGTGCCGGCGATGACTTCGTCGTCCTGATAGGCCTCAAGGAAGGCGAGAAGATCGTCATTTCCGCAAACTTCCTCATTGATTCGGAAAGTCAGCTTCAGGCCGCGCTACGGTCATTTATCCCGCCTCCGCCGGGAGCGGGTGCAGCCTCGACGATGAATACTCCCAAAGCAAATGCGGAACTGACCTCAGATCCCAGCCCGCCTCATAAAGGGCGAAACGTTTTTCGGGTGAAACTCACGGATCCGAGTGGCGCGGCAATCTCTGGCGCAGAGGTCAGCGTGATATTTTTCATGCCAGCCATGCCAGAGATGGGAATGGCCGCCATGCGTACGCCCGTGACTGTTTCGGAAAAAGGTGCGGGTATCTACGAAGCTTCTGGTCAGCTGGAGAGCGGCGGAACGTGGCAAGTCACGATCCTGGCCCGGAAAGACGGCCAAACCATCGTGAGCAAACAATTGTCCGTTAACGCCACCGGAGGGATGTAGCGTGATCGCCAACTGGATTGATTGGTGCGCTCGAAATCGTTTCCTCGTTGTAATGGGAACACTCCTCCTTGTGCTCTCAGGAGTCTGGGCTCTGCGTCACATCCCGCTCGACGCGTTGCCAGACATTTCCGATGTGGAAGTGATTATCCACACCCCTTGGACGGGTCAGCCACCCAGCATTATCGAAGACCAGGTGACTTACCCCATCGTCACTACGCTTCTTGCCGCACCCCATGTCAAGGCCGTGCGAGCACAAACCATGTTTGGCGACTCCTACGTCTTTGTCGTATTTGAAGACAGTACAGATTTGTACTGGGCGCGGTCGCGAGTCTTGGAGTACATGCAACAGATCACAGGACGTTTGCCGGCAGGCGTCCATCCGGTCATCGGGCCGGACGCGACCGGCGCAGGATGGGTCTATGAATACGCGCTCGTGGACCATAGCCATCAACGCAGTTTGGCCGACTTGCGCAGCCTTCAAGATTGGTATCTCCGCTACCAGCTAGAAACTGTTCCTGGAGTAGCCGAGGTAGCCACCATTGGTGGATTCGTGCGCCAGTACCAGGTCAACCTCGATCCCGAGAAACTTCGTGCCTACGGCATCCCTCTCTCGACCGTCATTGAAAAAGTTCGAGCAAGTACAAACGAAGTTGGTGGACGTCTGCTTGAAATGGGTGGGGCTGAATACATGATTCGGGGACTCGGCTATTTGCGTTCGCTGAGCGATTTAGAAACCGTTCCTGTGACGACCAAGAACGGCACGCCGGTCCTCGTCCGAAATCTCGGGACAGTTACCTTCGGGCCGGACATCCGCGAAGGTGTTGCAGAGTGGCAAGGCGAAGGGGAAACCGTTGGCGGGATCGTCGTGATGCGCGACGGGATGAATGCCCTCAGCGTCATCAATGGCGTCAAGCAGAAACTCTTGAACATCAAACCCTCGCTGCCACGCGGTGTCGAAGTGGTAGCTGGGTACGACCGCTCTGGATTGATTCACGCATCCATCGAAACGCTGCAACGCGACTTGCTCGAAGAAGCCATTATCGTCAGCATCGTGATCATCATTTTCTTGTTCCACTTCCGTTCGGCGCTAATCCCAATTCTGACGCTGCCTATTGCCGTAGTCGCATCCTTCATCCCGATGTACTACCTCCATGTCACGTCGAACATCATGTCGCTCGGCGGTTTAGCCCTAGCCATTGGCGTCCTCGTGGACGCCGCCATCGTCATGGTGGAAAACGGATATCGGCACCTTTCCGAGCGGCAATCCTCCGAATCCGCGCCTCTTTCTGAGCCACAGAGACGGAAGATCCTGTTGGATTCAGCGAAACAAGTGGGTCCCGCTATTTTCTTTTCACTGGTGATCATCGTGGTTTCCTTCCTGCCGGTGTTCTTATTGGAGGCACAAGAAGGACGCATGTTTCGTCCCCTGGCGTGGACGAAGACCCTGGCCGTTGGCTTCTCCTCCGTGCTGGCTATCACGCTGGTGCCCGTACTCATGATCCTTTTTATCCGTGGACGGCTGATACCTGAATCGCGGAATCTAATTTCAAGAATGACCCAGGCTCTTTATTTACCCGTTCTGCGCCTCTGCTTGCGTTTTCGCAAAACTACCTTGCTCCTGAACTTGATATTTCTCGTCATTACTTTGCCTCTAGCTTTGAAAATCGGCAGTCAATTCATGCCGCCCCTTTCTGAAGGTTCAGCCCTGTACATGCCGACGGCCCTCCCGGGCATTTCCATCGGGCAAGCCTCGCTTTTGCTGCAGGAGCAGGACCGGATCATCCGCACGTTTCCAGAAGTTGAGACAGTATTCGGAACGGTAGGACGTTCCGACAGTGCTACCGACAATGCGCCCCTCGATATGTACGACACGACCATAATGCTCAAGCCGCGTAATCAGTGGCGAGCGGGAATGACGTACGAAAAGCTCATTCAGGAAATGGACTCGAAACTCCAGTTTCCTGGCTTGTCCAACACTTGGACCATGCCGGTGGAAAACCGGCTTGACATGGAATTAACGGGCATCAAAACGCCTCTCGGTCTGAAGATTCAGGGTCCCAATCTTGAAGGCATCCAGCAAGTTGGATCGCAGGTACAGCAGATCCTCTCGGCCATTCCCGAGATGCGCTCCATTTTTGCCGAGCGCGTTTCGCAAGGTTTTTATCTCAACGTCGAGGTGAATCGTGCAGAGGCGGCTCGCTACGGTCTGAGCATTGCTGACGTTCAGCAGGTGGTCACTTCGGGAATCGGTGGCGAAATGGTCGCTGAAAACGTCGAGGGCCGCGAGCGGTATCCAGTGAATGTCCGGTATAACCGCGACTTTCGGGACAACGTCGAAGAATTGCGGCGCGTCCTGATTGGAACGCCCTCTGGCGCGCAGATTCCGGTTTCCGATGTCGCGAAAATCTCGTTCTCTCGGGGGCCCTCAATGATCCGCGATGAAGACGGCGCGCTGACCGGCTACGTTTACATCGATCTGAACACCAAAGACTACGGCGGCTTCGTAGCGAAAGCGAGCACCCTACTCAAGCAAAAGCTCTCCCTGCTGCCAGGTTTTACGTACAAATGGTCAGGCGAATACGAGTTTGAGGTGCGCGCAAAACAGCGCCTGCAAGTAATCCTTCCGATCGTCTTTTTTGTTATCTTCTTGTTGCTGTATATGGTGTTTCACTCCGTCACCGAGGCCGCTGTCCTTATTTTCCCGACGATTTACGCACTCACCGGAGGCCTAATCTTGCAGCGCCTGCTAGGCTACAACTTCAGCGTAGCGGTGTGGGCTGGTTACATCGCCTTGTTTGGAATTGCCGTTGAAACCGGCGTGGTGATGGTCGTGTACCTCCACGAAGCCTTGGATCACCGACTCAACTCCGGCGCCTCACTGCGTCATGAGGACATTGAAGCAGCAGTAATCGAGGGTGCAGTCCAACGGCTGCGACCAAAGCTCATGACGGTGTGCGTTGTACTGGCAAGCCTGATCCCCATTCTGTGGGAAACAGGTGTTGGTTCCGACGTCATGAAACCAATTGCCGCTCCCATGGTGGGCGGCATGATCACATCAACGATTCACGTTTTGATTCTAGTGCCCGTCTTCTTTGCCTTGATGAAGGAGCGTGCGTTGCGCCGTGGAACATTACTGCCACGAGCGCCGCAGTCGGATTTGTAGGGATTCCTCAACTCGCCACCAGCCGCCTTTGAGGGCTTGGCTCGATACCGACCATTGCCTTTCTTATTTTGCGGGAATAGACTAGGCAACCCTCGAAATCCCCAGAAGCCCCGCGTGTTTAGGATCACGCCAAGGAGGCGACAATGAAGAACAGTCTGTTCCTCATCGGTTGGTCCGCCCTGGTTATTTTGCCAGCGCTGGCGCTAGCGACGTCGGCCAGCGCCCAAGAGCACCTCCAAACGAACCCCGACGCCGTTTTCAAGACCCACGTTCGCCACCTCAATTCTGTCGTCAATCTTGAAGCTTCGCGCAAGCAAACGATCCCGCTAGCCATAACCCCGGACGCGCTTTTCAGCGGCAACCCTTACGGCGTCGGGCCGACCGTGATGCCCACCACCACGCTGCCGGAAGCGGAGGAACACATCGCAGTCGATCCCCTAAATCCTGCGAACCTCGTCACTGCCGTGAGTGACTTCTCGAGCGTTCTCGGCTTCAATACCACTAAGTTTGCATACTCCAATGATGGTGGCGGCACGTGGACCGAAAGCTTTATTCCGCTGGATCCATTCTTCGGGTTTTTCCCAGCGACAGGAGATGGATTCCTCTGGTTTGCCAATAGCGACCCCGTCGTGGCCATCGACCGAGCGGGCAACGTTTATCTGGCAGACCTGTACTTGGACGCGATCGATAATGGGAATGGCTTTTACGTCAGTGTGGGCACTGTGAGCGGAGGCGCCGGTTCCTTCTCAGTCGCCAATACGCTCCCGGTTATCACCAACCCTGACGCATCGACCCCTTTCCTGGAGGACAAGCCGTGGATCGCCGTGGACAACAGCAATGATCTTGCGACCACGGGCACGGTTTACGCTGCCTGGTCGCACTTCTTCGACAACGGCACAAATGACTTTATCGCTGTCTCTCACTCGCCGAACCAAGCCCTCACGTGGACCACTCCCATGCAGGTCAGCCTGCCTGCCCAGAACGGCACGGTGCAGGGTGCACAGTTGGCGGTCGGGCCAAATGGCGAGGTGTACGTGGCCTACGAAGTATTTTATACGGGCAACAACCGGCAGCAGTTTCTCGCCAAGTCTACCGACGGCGGCCAAACCTTCACCACGCCGGTTGCAATTACACCCGTCTTTAGCGATTTGACTTTCAGCTCAACGTACCGCAAGAACAGCCTCCCCGCCATGGCCGTCAATCCCACCACCGGTGATGTGGTGGTGCTCTACGCGGCGCAACTTGCGCAGGGAGCGAAGATACAATTTATTATTTCGACCAACGGCGGGGCTGGCTTCTCGAATCCGGTAACCATTAACGACGTCCCCACCGGCCAGCAATTCATGCCTGCCGTGGCCATCGACTCGGCCGGGGTGATTCACGCCAGCTGGTTCGACACGAGAAATAATCCTGGATCGGCGGCGCAATACGATATTTACGCAACGTTTTCGCGCGACCGTGGCGCATCGTTTGCCCCCAATGGTCGGGTCACCTTGTCGCTCATCAACGCAGGCTCCGCGACGTTTATTGGAGATTACTCCGGCAATGCCGCCGCAGGTGGCTTCGCCCATCCGGTGTGGACCAGTGGAGGCTTCAACAATGGTCGGCTTCAGACCGCAACGCTGACGACGCCCTAAAACCGGTCAGCCATCTTCAAGGCAAAATGCCGTAAGACCGGTAGCACCGGGAATCCAGGGTGTGCGCCTACGCCTCGTCCTTGCGTAGAAGCGGCCGGCGGCGCACAGCGCTAGAACGTGGTTCTGCCCGAATGACGCTAGTGCTGGTGTGCTTCTGAGCGACACACGACCACGCAAAAAGTTTGCGCCTGGCAACCCTGATTCGCCAACAGGGTCGTCAGTCGCGCGACAAATTCACAGACACGGAGTCCGGGAGGGTTTCTTAATTGACTCGCGAAGGTTGCGGTGTGATACCGACGAGTTTTTGCGCGTCACAGGTGTTTTTGGTAAGGCTGCTATACAGGTAGCGCCTGCTACCGAGAAACGGTTGTGAAAAACGAATTGTTGCCGGAACGGAGATCCTTGCCGTAGCCGAGTACGAACTCAAAGCCGCCGAGAAGGCGAATCTTTGTTTGCAGCCCTGTATCTCACAACCATTTGGGCGATCCGAACAATCCCGATGGGTCGTAGATCTTGCCGCCATCGAGAAACGGCCGAGATGGAAGGGATGTATGCTTCTTTCCCGGGGCAACCCGATGAAGATGTAGGTTCATTTCTTAGAGACTGCTCGGGGCTCTTTGCTTGAGTCTGCTGCTGTTGCTACGGCAATGCTTGACTCGAGCTCGTTGGCCTTCCTTGTTTCCAAAGCGGACCAATGCGCGCTATGCACGCGCTCGCTTGAGTCAGATTGCTTGAGCCATCTCTAGATAGCGGCAGAGTGCGTTGGCGAGCTTGATCTGTCGTGGAGTCTTGCATTGCACCTGAAACAAAACTGGGCTTGCAACAATCACGGCAAGACACCGTGCCCGCGAGATTGCAACGTTTAGCCGGTTCAAGCTGTAGAGAAACTCCATCCCTCTCGGGGCGTCTTCGGGCGTGGAGGTGGTCATCGAGTAGAAAACAACGGGAGCCTCTTGTCCTTGAAATTTATCGACTGTCCCCACACGAGCGCCAGCCGGGAGCTTCTGGGCTAGGGCCGAGACTTGGGCGTTATAGGGAGCCACGACAAGAATATCTGACAATTGTAGAGCGAGTGTTTCGCTCGTCTTCGTTGTCCAAGTCGCCCCGCTTCGCAATAATCGGTTTATCAACTCCGCGATCTTCTCAACTTCTTCGGGTGACTCGCTCTGGTTTCCGCTGTGTTGGATCGGAACGAACCGTAGACCGGAGCCGTCGAGAAAGCCGTCCGTGTTGACACGTTGCTTCTGGTTCTCGGGACGAGCCGCGAGACGACTATCGTAAAAAAGCTCTGAGGTAAAGACGCAGATGTCTGGGTGCAAACGCCAAGTTTCCTTGAGAAATAGCCCCTTACCGGGATCAATGGTCGCACGCCCGTCGAGCAGATGAGTTAATGCCGACACATCTATTCCCGGAGGATGAACTCCTCGCTGAGGTTGATCTAGCTGCTGCGGGTCGCCGAGCAGCACTAGGCTCGTAGCTGCTTGCGCGATAGCGAGAACGTTAGCGAGGGACATCTGACCAGCTTCGTCGACGAAAAGTACGTCCACCGAACTGGCCATGTCCTCCCGCGCCCAAAGCCACGGTGTCCCCGCCGCAACCTGCGCTGCGCCATTGGCCAGCGCGCTGAGAACTTCTTCGTTGCCGTCTACTTGCGTGACCATCGAGTCCGGGCAGCCGTCAGTATCGTTCGCCTTCTGCACGGCTCTCAACCGTACGCCGGCGTCCTGCGCAGCTTTGCAAATGTCCTGCAAGAGTTTGCCGATGACCTTGTGGCTCACAGCGGTGATTCCGACTCGTCGTCCGTGTTTCACCAGCTCCACAACCATGCGGGCTCCTGTGTAGGTCTTGCCCGACCCCGGCGGGCCTTGAACCGGAAGTACCGAGACTTGGGAGGAAAGCGCGAGCACGAGTTGTCCGGCAACAGCGGTCATTTGTTGGCGCTCATCGATCAGAGACTCTACATTGGCAAGCGACGCTCGCGGGGGCTGCTGAAGCAGAAGGTCTCGTGCTGCCCGAAAAGCACCGGGGCCACCGATTCCGTGATCCGCCACCCACGAGCCGAGACGCACGAGGCTTTCTCGCTGAGGTTTGGGATCCACTAGGTCGTAGGGAATGAGGGCAGTCGGATGCGGAACCGGTGACGAGGCACCCCTTTTGATGTCGATGCTCCCGTTGCAGTCGTCTATGGCAACGACCTCGCCGGCATCCTTTTTAGTCTTCGGATCATGAACGGCGTTTGCTCGAGCGATGGCGTGATCCTGGGGAGGGAAGCGATACCTGTGAATAATCGACTTCTTGATGTGACCCACCGCACCTAGATAGACGAGACCTCCCAGCGCGCCCTTGTCTTCTAGCAATTCGTCGTCGGAAAGGGCGCATAACCTGAAGTATTCCCACCACGCGGATTTGCCCTCGCGGCGGTGATATTCCAACATCTGGGCGAGCAACCACAATGCGCGCTGCTCGGCCGTCCGTTCGCTTTCTTCCGCCGGCAGACCGGCGACCAGGCGAGCCATAATCGCCCGAACCTGCGCGACCCGGGCGGCGGGTTCTTCGGCCGCTTCGCCATGTTTCAATGTGGGTCTCGGCAACGCTTTGCCCGTCTTTACCTCGAGTTCATGCCGGCGATCCTCCAGCCATTGCCGAAGCTGCCATGCCGAAAGACAATCGTCTCGATTGTAAGTTTCAATGGCCGCGAGAAGCTCGCCTCCGGCCTCTTGAGCGTTCCCGAATACCAGCATGGCTCCGAACGTTTGAAGCGCTAGGACCGAGTCCCGCGCCGGCACGGCTCGTGTGAAGCCATAGAGCGGCTCTAGCTTTTTGATGGAATAGCTTTCGACTGACGCCCTTATACCTTGCCTTACGACCCGGTAGAGGTCGACAAGGATGCCCGCCCTGAGTAGTTGGTCGACTTCATCTACGCAGGTGGCATGCTGTCCCGCCAACCGCTTGATTGCGGTCGGCTCGTAGGGGGCGTAATGGAATATGTGCATATCGGGGTACCGACTCAACCGCTCCATCACTTTCTTGATGAACTTCCCGAATGCCTCCTTCTCCGCTGCCGGGTCGAACGACCAGGTGGATTCATAACAAGGCTCTGCTTTTGTTTCTTCGGGCAACGTCAATAGGCCAATCAGGTACTCAAGTCCTTGCTCGAATGCGTAGGGGTCGCCTTCGAGATCAAGGAAGACGTCTCCTGGGGACGGGACAGGCAAGGCGGCAAGTCCTGTATCCGGCTCACTCGTTTCCAGTAACTCGTAAATTAAATGCCCCTGTTCCCTCGCTTCCACCTGCAGACGCGCTTGTTGGTGGATTCGCAGAAGCGCCCGGTTTCCGATACCGTCTATGTTCGTTGTGGCAGTTAAATCCACCTGCGCTAGACGGGCGGCTGTGGTCACATCTCGGGCGACCAAGGCTTTGCGCTGATTTCCGGTGATACCCGCCACAAAGGAAAGGTGATCATCATCTCGGCGTCGCTTGTCGCAGACTGGGAACCAGGAACACACATCGCAGTGCCGTACCGGCTCGGGATAGGTATGCGCTCGCTCGTTGCGGGCTGCATCGAAGTCTCGTTTGATTTTGCGAAAATAAGCGATGTATTGGGCCACCGGATGCTTCTCTGTATTCAACTCCGGTCCGAGCACTAGATGCATCCATTCGGGCTGGACCTCCTGAATTTGCCAAAGAAGGTCCGAATAAAAACAGAGTTGAATGAGCGCACCAGCTTTCGTTGATCGTGCAAGTTTCGTTTCTAGGACTTCATAAGACCAAGGACCGAGGACGCTTGGTTTGTCAACTCGAACGAGGAAGTCGGAGCGGCCATGCCAAGGTCCGTGCTGAAGCGTGGCCTGATATATGGTGCTGATGCCGCTGCGAAGCGCTTGGAGTGTATGGGCAACAGCTTCCGCCAATGGAACGTTGGTTGGAACTTCAGCAATTTTTAGGCCTTGGACACCGGCCAAGTGGCGGAAGTATGCTTGCTCGTGCCGAGCTCCTAGCTCTCTCAGCAGTTCGAGGCCGGGATCGTAGAAAAAGGGCTTTCGAATCTCTCCTGCTGCTTGCTCCCGATCCAGCGTCAAGAGATGCTGACACGATAGGAAATTGGCGACGTCAGTTGCGGAGAACATAGAATTTCCGGACGGCCTTAATGAAGTCTCCTCGACGCATCCAGCTGAACCTTATTTTCATCCAGGGTGGTGCGCCAACGGCGCATGAGGTCTCATTGGAAAAGATGGATTTGGCTCCCCGGGCTAGATTCGAAATAGCAACCGTTCGGCTAAAGCCGATGAGGGCGAAAATTTAAGTACCCTATCCAATGTCGCTTACAACGAATTGCGAGCTATTCCCCCTTCGCTGCACCCAATCCTGCACCCAAACCGCGAAACGTTTTAGAGAAAACGTGAAGGGACTCCACGATCCCGACGTGCTGGCTCCTGTCAATGAACGAGGACCGGTCAGTCCATTCCGGACCCCAGTACAAGATCGAGGCGCGCAGCTTCGGCGAACGCTCGGAAGTCCCGGTCTCGCGTGAGCAGAGCAACACCTCCGTCGATACAGGTTTGGGCAATCAGCGCGTCGCCGAGGCGTGCCTTGCGGCGCTTTGCCAGCACCTTCGCTCGCAACCCTCCTGCTCGTTGCCAATAGCCAGATCCGATCTCGATCAGAGGCACTTCTGAGAGCGTTTCGGCAACGCCTGCAGGGAGCTTCGGGTCGCTTAGCAGTTCGGTGAGCACAACCGGAACCATAACCACCTGCCGGTCTTCCAGCGCTTTATCGAGTAGCTGTGCATCCTCGCCTGCGCCGCCTTCTAGAAAAGTAACCCATGTGCTCGTATCAGCCGCGATCATCGGTCGGCTTTCAGTTCTGCTAACGTGCGCGTGAAGCGAACCTTGCCTCGGAGTTGGCGGAGGCGAGCGTAAGTCCGCGATGCCGCAACTAGCTGCAGCCCGGTACGGACGGTCTGGGTGATACCGGTACCGCTGGCTTGTCGCGCCTTCTTGAGAAGCTCCAGCGGTACCTCCACGGTGATCTTACGCGCTGTCTCCATAATGTCTCATCATACCATACTCAAGACCAGCATCGAATATGGTATCTCCTACTCGACAAGTGCTCTTGCTCTGTTCGGAGAGCGCTCTGACTCAATGTTGCGGCGCGCACGGTTTTCAAAAGTCATCCCTTCCATAGGCACAGCTTACGCCGAGAGACCAATGCGCCGGAGAAGCTTGTAGAAGCGCGGGGCAGAGCGAAGTGGGGCCAACCGGGGGTTCACTTTCAAGAAAGGCAGCGCAGTGTCACGCGCTGCGTACGCTTTCGCCAACCAGGCGAACGCCTGGCCCCTGTTCCCTAAACCGGCAAAGACAAGGGCAAAGGCATACGGTGATACATATCCCTTTTTTGAAAACAGTTTGAGCTCCTCCAGCAGCTTGACCGCTTCCCTCCGCTTTCCTGCCACCGCATAAGCATGTGCGAGCGATGCTAGGTCTCGGGAGCTGCGCTCGGAACATGCCACCGCATTTTCAAACGCCGCGATGGCCTGCTTATACATTCCTAGCTGCTCGTAAGCTCTCCCAAGATCTTCATGGGCCGGGGCGAAACTTGAGTCTATCTCGAGGACCCTCAGCGACTGCTCGACGGCCTCTCTGTAATGGCCGGCATGGTAGAGAATGGCTGCGAGGTTCGTCCCGGCCGGCAGGGAAACCGGATCCAACGCTTGGGCGCATCGTGCCCGTGCGATGGCTTCGTCCATCCGACCGACGACAAGCAAATAGTTGGCGTAATAAAAGTGGGCATTGGCATAGTTTGGGTTTAACTCAATCGCACGACTGAACTCTCTGTCGGCAGCCAACCAGTTGAACTCGTGGAAATATGCATGTCCCAACGACGTGTATGCTTCCGCGAGCGTCTGGTCCATCCGCAGCGCTTTCCCAGCCGCCTTCGCTGAAGTAGCCGTGCTTCTTGCCGCCACTGAGAATCTCAAATGGCAGCACGATCAGCATGACTTTTTTCGCCGTGGAACCCGCGGGTGGCGTTGCTACTGTTTTGACAGAACCAACGAAGCGGTAGCCGCGCTTGGAGATAGTCTCAATGAATTGCTGGCCGCCAGCGCCTTCGCCCAGTGCCTTTCGCAGGAGAGAAATATGCGAGGTAAGGCTACCTTCTTCAACAATCGCATCTGCCCAAACCTTCTGGAGCAGTTCGTTTCTTCCGACGGGGTTGCCGCGGCTCTCAACCAGTGTAATGAGGATCTCGATGGCCTTGGGAGTGAGCGGCACGCGCTGGCCTTCGCGCAATAACAACTGGCCGTTGGCATCCAGACGGAACCGGCCAAACTCGTAGATGCGCTCCGATGTCATTGCAAAGAGTCTTTGAGAAATTCATGAGAAAAATAACAGCTTTCGCGCAGGACTTCCAGATGCCCTTCTCCTTAGCATTGGCACCCCAGGAGGATTACAACAATGATTCGGCTTGTGAAGCAGCGAAGTGCAGCTTTGATTTTTGGCGGCGTCCTGTTGATGACTGTACTGCTGCTGAGGACCGGGACTTCCTGGGCACACCAAGAAGGTGAAGAAGCAGTGCATGACCGGAAACTAACCCACGAAAAATATCTGTTTGTTTGGGCAGGTGACCAGTCTCGTAGCAATCCAGACTTTCTCGCAGTTATCAACTTCGACGAGCACTCGTCGCATTACGGGGGAGTGATTCATACGGTGCCGCTTCCCGGACCGGGTGCCACGGGCAATGAACCCCATCACGTGGGGCTCTCAAAGGATGAAACCGTCCTAGCCACCGGTGGGCTTCTGAGTGTCTTGAAGGGACAGCCTGAAGTTTTTTTCTTCGATGTCTCCGATCCCGAGGAGACTAAGTTCATCTCCTCGGTCAACCCAGCACTTTCCTCGATCACCGATGATTTCGAACCGCTGTCCGACGGCGGCTTTCTGGTGACGATGATGGGCGGGCGGCTGGGGCATGCCCCCGGCCGGGTAGTGGAATTCAACGATGATCTCAAGGTAGCCGGCGAATTCCCGGCGAACCCGCCGCCGGATGGCTTTAATCCCCACGGAATCGCCATCCGTCCAGAACTCAATTTGATGGTGACCAGCGACTTTATCTGCCCCACAAGCACGCTGAATTCTGTGGCAGGGGGCCTGGATCTGCGGGGGAGTATTCGGATTTGGGACTTGGAGCGCAGAGAAATTCTTCGGACTGTTGACATCCCCAACGCCGGGGGCACCATTGACGTCAAGCTCATTCCGCACGATCCCAAGGGGCGCGCCTACACGGCGGGCATGCTGGACGACAAGCTCTACCTGGTGGATACACGCGAGGGAAAAGCAACGCCTGTGTTCAACTTCAGCTCGATCGCCAAAGGAGGCTGGCCGCAGCTTATGCGCATAACACGGGACGGCCAGCGACTGTTCATCACCATGAACCAGGCCGGAAAGATCGTGATGTTTGACACTTCCGAACCGTCCTCGCCCAGGGTTCTCAGCATTTTGGACCTGGGACCCACTGCCGGCCCCCATTATCTTCGTTTGACCCGGAACGAAAGCCGCCTCGTCATTTCAGATTACTTCCTCAACGAAGACTCTTTTGGAAAGGTACATGCCGAAGGAGATCACAAGATCCATGTTGCCAAAGTGACGCGCAACCACCTGGTGCTGGACCCTAGATTCCAACTTGATTTCAATACCGCGTTCAAAACCGGGCCTGCCCGACCGCACGGCCTGGCGATGAAATAGGTCGTCGCAATCGGATTCAAACGCTTCGGCAGCCGGACGGCGTAAGGCGCACCTGCGGCTGATGTGAGTTCGGCACTGCGCCCGAGAGATTTGTACGAATGACAGGTAGTTGCCAAACACAACTTCGGTCACGTTCGACCGGCGGATTTGGATTATCTTGCGGGCCGTAGTTTTCCGTAGCTGGTTCGACATCAGGCGGCGTGGCACGCCTTGGGTTGACCCACTAGAGCTTTGCAAAGTGTGCGGAGGGAATCCTCAAAGTGAAGCGGTCCCCTTTCGACGGCGAGCTAGCGGCTCAACGAAATTCGAAACCTGGCAGCCGCAGCGCCTTCTGGTCAAATGTCAAGGTGCAGGAACAACCCGCTCTCGCGCCGAGCGCTGCGATGACAGCATCGGCGAACGAGCCCTGTCCTTCTTTCAGTGCAATCATGGCGCTGAAAACCTCCTGCTCGTTCTCCACGACGAGCACATCGGTCTGAAGCATGCGCTCGACAGCCGCAGCGATTTCATTGGCGGCTAGCCGGTAGGCACGGTCGAGCACCCAGACCGTCTCGACCATCGCCACGATGCTGACAAAGCCGGGGTTTCCCTCAGTTAGTCGGCGTTCGATTATCTCCGTCGCCCTTGGCGATTGAATCGGGTCGTCTTGGGTAAGGTAACGGACGAGAATGTTGGTGTCGAGCCCGATCATCGACGTGGCGCGCGCGGTGCAGCGCCGGCGGCGCCTTCAGCAGCAGCCTCGGTCATCTCCACGATGGCCACCGGCCGTCGGCGCCGCGGTTTGATGATGCCTCGTAAGGCCGATGCACGGAGTTTCGGCAAGAGGACCACACTGCCATCAGGATGCACGAAGAACTTGACTCGATCTCCCGGCTTCAACCGCAGATGTTCGCGAATAGCCTTCGGGATCGTCGCCTGACCCTTGACGGTGATTGCAGATTCCATGGTACCTCCATTACAATTTACTTAAAGTAATACCACGATGTACACTTTACGTCAAGGTGCCCATCTACGCGTCACATCGCTTGTCAAGGCCCACGTCGCTTAGGGCTGGAGAATACTGAGTACGGTCCGAGAGCGCGGTGGCTTTCTTCGGAGTGTTTCAGTATTGTTGACGCCGCGTGTCTGTGCGAAACTTTTCGTTCATGGCGGCTCTTTCTGGCGGACTTGCAGGCATCGCAAAACTCGCGGCTATTTCAGTGCTCCTTGTCCTTCCTGCCTTGGCGCAAGCTCAAGAAAGCAGCGACAGACAAGATCAGCAGAACCAGCAGCAGGCCACCAGGGAAAAAACGAAGAAAGAGCCGCCTCCACCGCTGTTCTTGAGACATCGCCGAGGCATTTACAAGAATGCGTTGGGCGTTGCGGTCGTTGACGCCACTCCCCAGTCTCCGCCGCTGGAAACGGATGATCCGAGCGTTCCCGATAAAGGCGAATACGAGATTAATCTCACCACGCGCGCCGCTTTCTCAAAAGAACTGCGGACATTTGATTTTTTTGTTGTCGATGCCAACTATGGAATTTTGCCCAAGATCTTTGGTCATGAGCTCCCTGCCCAGGTGAAATTTGAATTCCCGCTGGCAGGCGCGAAGGCGCCTGGCGACCCTATGAGAGTCGGCATTGGCACTGCCAAGTTCGGCCTTAAACTCAATTTCTATAACAGCGAACACAAAGGTATGTATATTTCGCTCTACCCGCAAATTGAGTTTGCCGTTCCAGGCGCCAATGCCGTCGAGAAAGGCTTGGCAGAACCGGGTCAAACGTTGATCTTGCCGCTGCTGGTGCAGAAGGAATTTAGGTACCTTACGTTTGTAGCGAATGGCATCATTAAGCAACCGATTCACGATCCGGCACGAAACACCACGGGCACTTTGGGTTTCGGTTTTGGACGCGCCATCACTCGACACACGGCGGCCATGGCCGAGATACGCCTTACTTCGATGTTTGATCTCCAGCGGGAACGCCTGCTGGTCGTGAACTCCGGTTTGATGCGCCGCATTCGGGACAATGTGGTCCTGTACGCGCATGTAGGACGGAACGTTTTCTCAGACGAGGGTATCCGCCACATCTATGTTGGGGTTGGCGTGAAGTTTCTGCTCATGCCGAATGATGCGGCAGGAAAGAAGTGAGCGGGCAGGGAACACTTGTGCGCACCTGCTCGACAAGATCTTCTGGGCCACCGCTCGTCGATTCTGGTCCGGATCGCACTAGTAACCCTTCGGTTAACACATGAATTTGCGCCGAAACCGGGGGATCATGAATCAAAGACTCATGCTCCTAAGCACCTGTCTCGCTGCAGTTCAGCCTAGTCCCGCCCGCTGCGCTCCGATTGCACTCGCTCCTGTTCTCCGCGCGCATTTCGTTCGCGCAATCTCCCTCACTCATGCCTAAGCGTCACCATGGGATCAAGCCTCATCGCCCGGAGTGCAGGGATGCAGCTCGCGAACATCGCCACCACAACGAGGAGAAACGACACCGCGGCGAACGTAACGGGATCGGCGGCGCTGAGATTGTAGAGTTGGCTCGAGATAAGTCGGGTGAGCGCAGCTCCGAGAGCCAGCCCAACGCCAATTCCGACAAGTGTCAGGAGTATCGCCTCGCGGAGCACCATTTTCAGCACGTTCGCTCGTTCGGCGCCGAAAGCCATGCGGATGCCAATCTCCTTCGTTCTCCGCACAACAGAGTAGGACATGGTTCCATAAAGCCCCATTGAGGCCAGCAGCAATGCGAGCACTCCAAAGAAAGATGTGAGCCGTGCGAGCGATCGCTTGGCGCCTAAAGACTGAGTCACGATCTCGTCCTGCGTCTGAACGCTACCCACAGGCAGGTTTCTGTCGACGGCCTGCGCCGCGTCGTGCATGCCGTTCGCTATGTCGCGAGGATTTGCCGTAGTGCGCACCTCGATCACGGCTTGCCCGGTCATCGTTGGTGGTGCCTGTGTGAATGGGATATACGTGGCATGCGGAGAACGGTTGTACTGTTCTTCGCGAAATTCAGTCAGGATGTCCTTGGTCACTCCGACTATCTCCACGTCGCCGGTTGCATCTTCACCGGTAAAACGGAAATTTCTGCCAATTGGATTCTCACCGCGGAAATACTGCCGCGCCATGCTCTCGCTAATTATCGCCACTCTGGGCGCGGTCGCAGTGTCCGCGGGCATAAAGTCCCGGCCCAACAATAACGGGATTCCCATGGTGGCGAAAAACTTCGGAGCAGTTGTGTTGCACGAGACTCTCATGTCTTCTTTTGCCCCGGGCGCGTATCTGGGGATCGAAACTGAACGCGCCCAAAAGCCGCTAAAGAGTTGCAACCGGGAAAGGCTAGCCGACTGCACGCCGGGAAGCGAATTCAGCCTCTCCAACAATTGCCAATAGAGGCTGTACTCCTTCGAAGTGTCGTATCCGACCATTGTTGGCAAGGCCCACATGACCAACACGTTTTCGCGGTCGAACCCCACATCAACGTTGCTGAGGTTCTGGACAGTCCGCAAGAGTAGCCCTGCGCCGATCAGCAATATCAACGAAAGCGCGATCTGTGAAACAACTAAACCTTTTCCTAATCCCCAGCGTGCACCTGCGATGCTTACGGAAGAACCGCTAGAACCGTGAGGGCCCCCTTTCAGCGCGGGAGTAAGATCGACCCGAGTAGCTCGAAGCGCAGGCACAAGCCCGAAGCTGATCCCTGTCAATATCGATACGACGGCTGTAAAGCCGAGGACACGTAGATCTGGTGAGATCGGAGTTGCATGCTCAGACAGCAATGCCCCTAAAAGGTGACCGCCCCACAACGCCAGCAACAAACCGAGGCAGCCTGCCATAACCGTGAGAAGAATACTTTCCGTCAGCAATTGCCGGACGAGCCGCCCGCGTCCCGCTCCGATCGTAAGCCGAATCGCGATTTCTCTTTGCCGAGCGGTACCTCGGGCCAAGAGAAGATTAGCGACATTAGCGCATGCGATCAGTAACACCATTCCGACCACAGCTGCCACGATGCGCAGGTGCGTAGAAAAGCGGTAAATCCCTCCGTGGCCCGCGGGCCTTGACTGAATCTTTTTCTCCAGAATACGGCGGTGCTCGGCCGGCGTGAGTATGCTTCCGGCCGACTCCATCAAAATTTGTTGATAGATCAACGTCAGTTCGACATCGGCCTCTCTTTCACTGATCTCCGGCTTCAGACGGCCGATGATATTTACCGTAGTGTTGTCTTTCATCGCGAGGAGGGGATGAGACACCATGGGGACCAAGAGGTCCGCACCCTGCGCTCTGCCGAAGTCTGGCGCTACGCCTACAACCGTGAAGGGAATGCGTTTCAACGTAATCGTCTTTCCCAAAATATAGGGAGAAAGTGCGTATCTTGTCTTCCAGTAATTGTAAGTGAGGACGCACACGAAAGAACTGCTCGGTTGGTCGTCCTGCGGAGTGATTACTCGGCCGAGAACCGCATCAATGCCCATCACGGAGTGATAAGACCCGGACACGAACTTTCCGATGAGACGTTGGGAGCTGCCATCGACGCTGGCGATCATCGGGCCTTCGTCCACGGCAAAGATTCCCGAGAATGAACGCGTTCGGGCGGCCAGTCTCTCGTACTCGGAGATGAGAAAATCCTGTTTCAGCTGGAACAACTGCTGGGGATTCTTGATCGGCAACCAGCGCAGTACCGCTTGATCGATCAGGCTGAAGATCGCAGTATTGGCGCCGATACCGAGCGCAAGCGACAGCACCACCACTGAGGTAAAACCACCGCTCCTGGCGAGAACGCGTAGGCCATAGCGCAGATCCTGTATCAAGGTTCCCATAACCGCGACCTTCTCGCCCACCTCGAGCTGCCAAGTCGATACCAGCTGCACGACTCATGCCCAGGGCTCAACTGACTAAGTGATTGAAAACAGGAGCAAAGAAGAACGTGGCATAGCTCCCTCATACACTTAGGCGCTCGCTTCCGAAACACCCCTGTCCGAAAACGGACGATTAGGCCGATGCAACACGGCGAGTTGTCGGATGCTGGTCTGATCCGAGCCGTCGCGGCCGAGAGACCAATGAGCTGCTGTGCTGCTACCAGGGTGGAACCGGAACCACAGAAAGGGCTCTTCGTAAGGGACAGGGAACTCTGCCACCGGTGTCGTATTCGTTGGAAGCGCGCTTCCGATACAGCTCTAACGTTTCTGGACCGTAAGGTGGGTCAGCTCCTCGTCCGAGATGGCGACTCCTCGTCCACCGGCATCCTCCCTATTGACACTCTATATATAGATCAATAGTATTCCTATAGACCGTCGATAGGAGATATGTCCTGAACTCTGAACCGACAACCCTTTTGCAAGGGACCTTGGACTTGCTGATCTTGAAATCGCTTGTCGCTGGCGAGATGCACGGACTGGGAATCTCGCGAAGAATCCAGCAAATCACAGGCGGCACTTTTGTTGTTAAGCCCGGCTCCCTCTTTCCTGCCCTCCACCGAATGGAGGAAGAGGGTTGGATTTCCTCTTTTTGGGGAGATTCGGAAAACAACCGCCGCGCGAAATACTACCGCTTGACCAAGGCTGGACGGAAGCAACTCGAAGTCGAAACCAAGCGATGGGGCCGCATTTCATGGGCGATCGCTCAAGCTTTGGAAGCGTCGTAGAGAGGTGTTTAGCATGCCGCTGCTCGTAAAAGTTCGAAGCTTCCTGCGAAATCTCTTCTTATCTCGTGGTGTGGAGGTAGACCTCGACCAGGAACTTTATTCCCACCTCGAACTGCTGACCGAGGAAAACACTCGCGCGGGCATGCCGCCTGAGGAAGCGCAACGGGCCGCGCGAATCGAATTGGGCGGCATCGAACAGGTGAAAGAACAGGTTCGCGACCAAGGGCTTGGCAACTGGCTCCACTCGGTGGTCTCCGATTGCCGCTACGGTCTCCGCCAACTCCGGAAGAACCCCAGTGCCACCGCCGTCATGGTCTTTACGCTCGCGCTGGCCATCGGCGCGACCACGGCAATTTTCAGCGTTGTATACGGCGTGTTGCTGCGCCCGCTGCCGTACCCCGATTCGAGCCGAATCATGGCCGTCTTCGAGGTCAACTCCAAGGGAACGTGGTCTCGCGTTGCGGATCCGAACTTCGACGATTTTCGCGATCAAAACCGCAGCTTTCAGGCGATTGCAAAGTACAATGACAACACCGCGTCCGTTTCCGGTACTTCGCGGCCGACGCGCACGACGATCGCGGGCGTCTCCCCCGACTTTCTCAAGGTCTTCGGAGTTCAGCCGACCCTCGGGCGGGATTTCAGCGCCAGCGACGCGAAAAAAGGGGCCGGCCCCACCGTTCTCGTCAGCTATGGATACTGGAGGCAGTATCTCGGATCGTCGCCGGACCTCTCGCAGTCGCACCTAAAAATTGATGGCGCGGTCTTCTCCGTTATCGGCGTGCTCCCGGCCGGGTTTCACTTCCCGCCCGACGTGGATCTGTGGCTGCCGGCCGATTTGGACGGGGAAAATCCAAGCAGGACGTCGCACAACTACAATGCAGTCGGGCGCCTCCGCGACGTTGTGACTGTCCAACAAGCGAATCAAGACATCAGCGCGATAGCCCGGCGCATTCACGATACATCGAGCGAGCCAGGCGATTATCTCCTCAAAGATGGAATTGTCGTCCCGCTACAGGACTCGATCACGGTCAAAGCTCGCCCGGCGCTGCTGGTCCTGCTCGGTGCGGTTGGATTTCTGCTGCTGGTGGCGTGCGCGAACGTGGCGAATTTGCTGCTGGCACAAGCGTCGGTGAGAGAGCGCGAGCTCGCCGTTCGCAGCGCGCTCGGTGCGGCGCGCGGACGGCTGATCCGTCAATTCCTTACCGAAGCATTCCTGCTTGCGCTGGCCGGCGGCGGCCTTGGCGTACTGGGAGCGCTCGGGGGCGTGGCGGGACTACTTTCGCTGGCGCCGGGAAATCTACCGCGGCTGGGCAGCGTCTCGATCAGTATTCCGGTACTTGTGTTCGCGTTCCTGCTTTCCACCGCAGTCGCCGGCGGACTCGGAGCATTCACCGCCACACGCGCGACTTCCGGGGACCTGCGCAAGGGCCTCGTGGAAGGCGGGCGTGAACAAGCGGGTTCGCAAGGCAGCCAGCGCGTTGGCCAGGTAATCGTGGCGGCGCAGATCGCGATAACGTTTGTTCTCGTGGTCGGAGCAGGATTGCTCGGACGCAGCCTGATGAAAGTGCTCGAAGTGAATCCCGGGTTCCGCGTGGATAAAATTGTCACGATGGATGTCTCGCTTCGGTGGGTTGGTCCGAAGGCGAAGGCAGGTCAGGCGATTTTCTTTTCAAACCTGATTGACCGGCTCAAACAAATCCCGGGCGTGCGCAACGTTGGCGCGACTAGCGTCCTGCCGATGGTGGATGGCGGCCTTCCCGACGGAATGTTTCTACTGATGACGCAGAATGAGATCCCCAAGACCTTGGATGGTTTTGGTGCGCTGTTTCAGCAAAAAGAACGCATTGGCTTTGCGGATTTCTGCGTCGCCACGGACGGATACTTCCAGGTTCTCGGAATTCCGCTGATTCGCGGGCGAATTTTCGACGCGCGCGACGGCGCGAATTCTCCGCACGTTGCCGTGATCAGCGAATCGCTTGCGCGCGCCCGGTGGCCAAATCAGGACCCGATCGGCCACACGATTGAGTTTGGAAACATGGATGGCGACTTGCGTTTGCTGACCATCGTCGGGATCGTGGGCGACACTCACCAATATGGCCTCGATGCGCCGCCGCGTCCGACCGTTTACGTGAATTTGTTCCAGCGGCCGCGCGCGGCGATCACCTTAACAATGCTGAGTGACGCTGACACGGGGTCCGTCGCTTCGGCGGCGCGAGGACTCCTGCAGGACCTCAACCCAGAGATTCCGGCGAGGTTCAGGACGTTTTCGCAAATTTATTCCGCTTCGCTGGGTTCGCGGAGATTCAACGTCATGCTCATCGGATTCTTCGGAATCACTGCGCTGCTGCTCGCAACGGCAGGGGTGTTTGGCGTGATGGCCTATTCGGTCAGCCGCCGCACGCGCGAAATTGGCGTGCGTGTCGCTCTCGGAGCGGGCTCCGCCGACGTTCTGCGGATGATCTTGAGCCAGGGATTGCGCACGATCTTCATTGGGGTGGCGATTGGGATTGCCGGGTCGCTGGCCCTGACGCGTAGCGTGGAGTCGCTGCTCTTTGGCGTGACTGCCACCGATCCGCTCACTTTCGGCGGTGTGATACTGGTCCTCGTTGGGGCAGCGCTGCTGGCTTGCTACATTCCGGCGCGGCGGGCAACGAGAGTAGACCCAATGGTTGCGTTGCGGTACGAGTGAAGTGACGTTTCCGAAGGAATAGTCCTTCGGACGAATGACCGGCAACCCTTCCTTAGAACAACCTTCATAAACCTGTGGGGGGCTTGCGGACACACCTGGCGATTGTGCCCGAGTCACCCGGAAACGACCTTGCAGGACCTAAAGCGGCTACCGTTCGACTTGCCAAAGTGCAAGCGAGCCAGTAGTCCCGTTCGAGGAAATGGTGCAAACTGACACGAACTCCGGTGGAGACACAAGGAAAGGCCTGGTTTTCCCAGTGACTGCAGTGAAAAGACTCGCGCCCCCGGCTGCCAGAATCTCAGCCAGTGACATACCGGCAAGGTTCAATGAAGGGTGAGTTGCGACCCATCCATGTCACAACAACTCATCTTACGTAGCCAGATAAGGGGCGATCCGTTTTATTTTATATTTACAGGATGTTGTCCATCATTTTCAGTTCTACACACCGATCCTCGTTGTCGCCGCCCTGCCCGTGGGCACAGTGGCTCTACTTGTGCTCGGCGGACCGATCCACCGGATAACTTTGGAGGAAGGGAAAATACCGAACTCATATGCAGAATTATCTGGATCTAACCGGGAAAGTTGCATTGATTACCGGCGCATCGTCGGGCATAGGCGCGGCAACGGCTTTGCTGTTTGCCGAACTGGGAGCCAACGTCGCGATTGGATATCACCAATGCAGGCCCGTTGGTGCGCCGCATGAAAGCGGTGGAGATGGATGAAGCGACATGGAACGAGATCCTCAATCTCAACCTCACCAGCGCTGCACTCTGCTCACGCGCAGTGGTTTCATCCATGGTCGAACGCAGGAGAGGCGCAATCATCAACGTGGTCTCGATCGCCGGACGAAATGGCGGAGGACCGGGCGCCGGTCCATACGCAGCGGCGAAGGGTGAACTGATCACAGATAACAAATCACTGGCCAAGGAACTTGCTCCGCACGGCGTGCGCGTGAATGCCATCTCTCCCGGCGTAATCGACACTCCCTTTCACGAAGTGTTCTCGACGCCGGAAATGATGCGTAATTTCGTCGCCATGATTCCCCTCGGGCGCGTGGGCACGCCCATCGAATGCGCGAAAGTGATCGCTTTTCTGGCTTCCGATGCCGCCAGCTATATAGTAGGCGAAACCATCGAAGTAAACGGAGGCCAATTGATGTTGTGAAATTCGAAACTCAATTATTTACATCCCGAAGGCCCCCATTCGCTCAAGTGCTTTTGAGCATGGATCATCCGATACGGCGCAGCTTAGGATCCTATGACCGCGGATCAACATGCGTCGAAACTCAGTCGTCCCGCTCGTTTGGCGATTTTACGACGCGGAGCAGTGTTCCTATGTCAAACCTATGAGCTGAAGTCTTTTTCGAGCGGATGATGAGGTCCTGGAGGCGTTCGATGAAAAATCCTTAAGTACAGAAAAACCTAAATCACAAGTTAGCGGCCGCTTCCCAGGGACGGCGTTCCTTCATCGGCGGCATGGCAACCTTGGGAGTAGGGTTAGCCGGATCGGTCACCTTACCCACGACCGCGATGACACAGCCCACTCTGGAAGACCTTCGGAAAACAAAATCCGCAGCAGGTGGTTGTGGACACAGCACGATCATTGCTTCCGACCCGGCAACAGACGCAGAAACAACGGCTGGGAAAATCCGCGGCTTCAAGCGGAACGGTGGGTACATTTTCAAAGGCGTACCGTATGGTGCCTCCACAGCTGGCGCGAGGCGCTTCATGCCGCCAGTCAAGCCCGAACCCTGGAAGGGAATTCGCAGCGCACTGCAAGCTCACCGGGGTCGTTCTGGTGGTTGTGGGCTCGCTCGTCATGCATCGGAAGCTGTTTGCTGTTAGTTGGTTCGAACCGGTTCGAGCGGTTTTTCGCGAAAAGGGAAGCCGCTACATGCTGCTGGTAGGTCTGATCCTTTCGGTGAGTAACCCGTTGGATAAGAAGCTTGTCTTAATGAGCGATGCTTTCACTCAAGCGCTGGCCTACGGAGTTGGATTGTGCATCCTCTTCAGCTTCAGCCTTCTTGTCGTAGCCCGTCGTGCAGACACCTGGGGCGTGATTCGTGCGGCGCCAGGCTGGGTCGTCATCGCAGGGGCTCTAGACGCGAGCGTTCTGCTCTTACAGTTTTCGTCGCATAACTACATCGATGTCGTAATCACTATCAGCATTAAGCGCGCCGGTATCGTACTCGCGGTATTGTTTGGCTGGCTCTTCTTCAGGGAACGGAACATCAACGACAAACTCATTGCTGCTTCAGTGATGCTCGCCGGAGTGTTGATCCTGTACTTGCCGATGACTCTCGCACACGCGCTTGCGCTCGGGTGCTCCGCGCTCGGCGGGATGACGGTAGCGCTCTACTGGACACGGGGATCGGCGTGTTGCTGAGACCGATGTGCTTGCCGTTGCCCGGAGACACATTGCGGCGAACCGAAGGTTGTAGAACGTGGATGTGAAATCTGATCCGACGGTGATCTGTTGCATAAGCAGGTATTTGCTACCTCCATGCGGGACTTCAGCCACTCTCCTGCATCCTCGGGAGGAATCTTCTCCAGCAGCTCCTTGACGATTGAGCCGCGATCGTAATAGCCGGAGCCCCTGCTACTACCGTTTCGAAGAACTCCCGGCGTTGCATCCCTTTCTCCTTCCTGCGGCGAATGTGGGGACACCGCACCACGCTCGATACCGGCCGTCAATGCGGATAGTACGGCGGCGCCGGGTCGTGGCCGGGCTTTTCCATCGCTCCGCGACGGAAGGGTTCGCCCGGCTTGGGGTCGAATGTCAGCCACGAGTGCGAATCGGCCTGCACCGCCGCCGAGCGTGGACCTTCGCCATTGCCGTTCACCGCGCTCACCGCGTAAGAGTGGGCTGCATGGGCATCGGCGAAGTGTCGATCCCTACCGCGAAAAACCAGGCGGTCGCCTGCATAGACTCGGTATTCCGTCACACCGAGCAGTTCGCCCCAGGAGAGCGATGCCCCACCGTCGCGCAACTGAATCGACAACCCGTCCGGCGGCGTTGGCGGCCTGACGGTGACATACACGGGGTATTCCGGGCCGGGGGCGCTCTGTTGCGTACCATGCAAGGCAATCGCCCGCACGTGCACCTTCACCCCATCCGGCAGGCCGCTCAGCGTAGCCGCCGCGGTTGACCACGTCTTCCCACCGTCGCGGCTGATCTCACAGCTGTAACCGCTGGCCCCTGCCACCCGCTCCACAATCACGCGCGCGCCGCCCGCGTTATTCTCCGTACGCAGAATGCGCGGCGCGTTGGGTACCGGATCGCCAGCGGTCATCTGCCAGCGGTGTGTGCCTGCTTTGAGCGCAATGTCGGCGCCGCCGGATGTCCGGACTACTGTTTGGCGTTCGCCATCCACGTAAATCTCGCCGGGCGCCGGAGCGATGCGAAGGCTTGACGCATGCGGAGCGTAGTAGATTCCGGATACTTCCGCCGGCTTCCGGAAAGACGCGCCGAGGCCCAGGTCCGCGTCGGCGGTTTCGAGTGTCAGTCCTCCCGCGGCAATTCGGGAACCGTGCACCAGAGCCAATTCAGAGGAACCGTCTGGCCGCTTCCGCACCACGCCCGCTTTTCCTTCGAACACGATGTCCCCGCCGCGATACGTGACTCCGGCATTATCGCGAAAGACCTGATCCACGCCGCCATCCACATGAACGGTCGCTCCATACGGGCGCTGCTCCACCTTCAGGTCTTGGCGGTGGCTGACGATCGCCATGGAATCTCCCAGACCGTCGTACCAGACACCTTTCGTATCGTTGTTCAGTAAGTCGGTCCGCGTCTCGGGATTGTGCCGGCTTTGGCGCAGCATCTGGACAAATGGCATCTCCTCGTACTTGCCTACGAACCACGAAAACCGGTGCGGGATGGCTTCGTTGAACACGTCGTCAAAGGTGATGAAGTAGTCTTTCCCAACCAGCAGTATGCTGCGGCTCAGGTATTCGGGAGCGCTGTAAGGGCCGGCCGCCAGTTCGGCAAACTGTGCAACGTCCAGATTGTAGAGCGGTCGGTTGAGTGTGTTGCGGCCGACGGAACGGAATTTGCCGTCTTTCCAGGCGCCGAAATTGGTTTGCAGATCGGTATCCTGCGTCGCACGGTCGCCGGTATCTTCCTTCCCGTTATGGCTGTAAGCCTTTCCCCGCGCATAGAAATAGATGATGCCCGTTCCGGAGTCCGGTTGGTTGCCCCAGCGATAGTTAGGTCCGTCGTCAATCTGTTGTAAGTGGATGGACAACTCATCCGGCGTCCCGGCACCCGCGCGCAGCACAGTCCCATAACCGGTATACTTCGCGCTCGTCAAATGGGGATCGGTCCCGCGATTGTCCGGCTGGTCGAACATCACGCGCCAGGGATCTGGCCGATCCAACGGCTGTTCCTGATCCTGATCTTCCGGTCGGGCAGCCCATAGCAGGTGCTCGGCGGTGAGCGGCGCAAATCGCTCCAGAGTCTTGCCGAGCAGCCACATGGAGCGGGGCGGCATGCGGCGCTCGGCATGCGCTCCCTGCGGCGGGTGGATGCGGCGCGGGCCATTCTCCTTGGTGACCATGCCCCATTGATGCATGTCTCTCGGGCCGCGGGCGATCTCGTCCGGCTCGCCACTAAATGGCGCCGAAAGCGCGTTCACCAGGTAGTCGCCGAGTTCCGCCAGCTCCGGCGTCGGAAACCGGTTGACGCCGTCGGACAATTCGAGCGCGTAATTCGCGCGGATCGCGGGCCGGATGAATCCCCACACGTAAGTGCCCAGGTTTTCGGTCCAGCGCCCGCCCTCCGCGTCCCAGGCCGTCACCGTGGGACGCGTATGGTAGTGTGTATTCAGTTCCATGTACTTGCGGAACAGATCGGCCCAAGTCTTGGCCATTGGATGATCCGGGAACAGGAACGCCACCAGCGCCGGGACGCTCTTCACGTCCGAGAGGAAATTCGGATGCCCGCTGAGCATCTGGCGCATGGGCATGTAGTCCTCGCCGGCGTGCGTGTAGGCCATCAGCAGAAGCGCCGCGGTCACACGCGCGCGTTGCCGTTCGTTGAGCTGCGACCCGAGTCGGTTGAAGCCGTCGATCCAGGATTCCTCAATTTGACGCGAAGGCACCGGGCCGAAACCGCCATTTTGACGTGTCCCGGATGAGACCAATTCCGATAGCAACCCCGATCCCAGCACGGAGCGCTCGAGGCCCGCGGCGTCGCGAATGTTGCCCTCGCGGAAACTGATCTTCGGCTGGCGGGCCGTGACCGGGTATTCCAGCACCCAATCTTTGACTTCATTCAAGTCCAGAACGCCGTGCCGGTTTTGCAGAAACAGCATGTGCGAGGTGGGCTGAAGCCCCGTGGAGTAGCGCTTGCCATCCCGCCCGGTCACGCCCGCATGTCTCCGCGTCATGTCTTCTACCGCTTTGCGGTCGAGCGCGTGATCGTAGAAGGAAAGACAGGTGGAACGCGTTCCGGTGGCGAGAGGCCACTCCCAGTAAAACAGCCCGTCGCGCCAGAAGAAGCGCACTGCGAGGCGATCCGAGCTGTGCCAGATCGCATAGTCGCCGTCGTCCCAGCGCCCCACTTTGTCGCTGAAAACACCCAGCGCGTCGCCGGTCTTCTCATTCCAGAAATTGGCGAATGTGCCCACAACGAAGGCCGGCCATGGCTGATAGGGGCCGAGGCGGAACGGCAGTTGGCCATCCTTGCCGATGCCTGGAGCCACGGAGATGTGCGTGTTCATCTGGGCGAAGTCGATTGGCTCGAACGGATCGCCGATATCGTGTGCGGGATCATAGGGATGATTCGGCGCCTGCCGGAATTGCGGTTGGAAGCCCCTCCAGGCCGTTTCGACGCGCGCATTCTCGATCCCGTCCATTTGTTCGGACAGCTCGACGAACTCTGTCCCCGCGAGGGCGCGCACGGTCGCGGTATAGCGGCCCGTTGGCGCGAAATCATAAACAATCCGATACGTGATGAACAGCGGGCCCGTTTCCACTCGCGAAGCAGTGATGCGGCGCACCTGAGCATCGCCCGCGTACAGGCGCGATCCACCGATCCAGCCGCCTCCGCGAGACAGTTGCATCACCGGTCCGGGCGCCTCCGCGGGAGCCGTTCGCGAAGCCGGAATCCGCACCTTGAGCACGCCCGCGTCGAGCACGATGCTGTCGTGCTCCACGGTCTCCCTGACGGCTGGCGCTGGAGTTTCCGGTGAGGCTCCAGCCTTGAGAACGAAAGTCCGCGTCGCACCGCCGGGCAGATCGGAGAAGAAGCACACCGTCGCCGATTCCAACGCGCCGCCCCGCATCTTGACGTTAGCGAGTTGAAACGGAACCGGGGCGCCGTCGCCGTCCACCAGTGTCAGGTTGGCCGGTGTGGCTCTACCCTCGAATTGAACCGGATACTCCAGGAGGGTTCGGGGCCACCAGACGAACGGGTGCTCCAGAGTATCGTGCAGCCGGAAAGTCAGTCCTGCTGAGGGGTTAAAGACGCGCGGCGCTCCGGCCCACGCGTTGGCAGCGAGAATAAGAGACACCAGGAAGCTCATTCGATTTATGTTCATGGGTTTCCGAATTGGGCAAATAGGGGCCAGCTTGCGGGAACGGCCATGTCCATCAGCACGGCTGCGTGGACGTTGAAATGACGCAAGGTCAGAGAGCCTACCATTCTTCCACTGCCAGGATGCGGCGGTAGCCGCCGGAACCACGCGCACGGCGCGCGGTTTGCCAAAAGTTGCAACCACCACGTTCAGCTCTTCGATCGGATGGTTCTCATCGATGTCGGGCCGTTCATTCGGCTCCACGCGCTGGCCGTCCTTATAGGATGTAAGATCGGTCAGATGAAGGACCACCTGGTCCCCGCGCCGCCGCAGGGAGCTATGGAAGCATCGGACCAGCAGAGTTTAACCCAGGGCATGTCAAACATCTTCCATTGCCGGACGGCATTCGCGGCCCGATGAAAGACCTCAAGTCCTCTCCCGAGCTCGACGCGGTAGTGGTCGACGATGTAGCCATTCGGAGGAAGCCCTTGAGATGCCCCTACATGCGGGTAGGAGAGCTGCTGATTGCGAGCAGAGTATAGAAATGTACAGATCCAATCTGTAGATGGTTTGGTCAAGAAGAACATGAGTTTGTGGTGTGCCAGAACCGACGGCAACCGTTCAGTATCGCAGGAAATTGCTCGAAAGGGGTTGTCTCACGCCCCGCCATTGCGAACTATCAGTCCCAAGGCTTTTGTAGGGAACATACTAAAAATAGAGCGACGGCATCGAACGGACTGAAGAGATCAAGATATTTTCTTCACCTTGCCCACGTGAATCAATTTGCGCAACGCCGTATTGACGGACCGCTCGTCAGGGAAGTACTCAGCCACGTCCGGTGACAAGAGCACGAGATTGGTTCCTGCTTGATAGCGCGTGGTGTACTTCCCGCGGACGCCGCCCTTCA
>Ga0209117_1000056_pt1 | contig 94614 bp, 73 predicted proteins | sample BlaSpr_A8_OM2_M2_FD_187978 | JGI IMG/M metagenome (GOLD analysis project Ga0209117, IMG submission 187978) | Forest soil microbial communities from Thunder Bay, Ontario, Canada - Black Spruce, Ontario site 2_A8_OM2_M2 (SPAdes) (version 2) | ecosystem: Environmental > Terrestrial > Soil > Boreal... | reverse complement strand
ATAAGAATCTGGTTCATGCGATCATTGGCGGCAAAGATCTGGACTGCGGCTCGGCCGAGTTGAGTGTGAACCTTGTGTTGACGCGTGGTCACGGCTCCCCACTCCTGGACCTATAATACTTCCGGGCCGTCGGCTATCCGGAAGTAATCCACTTCATCCGTCACGCGGAACCGCCCGGAGACTTGAACGGTAGGGCAGCGATCATTTTGGGTCTACTCCTTCAAGGGTTATCGCCGTTTCGAGCTCGTGGAAAGATTGGTCGTGCATCCTTTTGTGCTTGTAGACGACGAGATTGCTATGTGCCCGCGCAAAGTTGGGATCCATCTCCAGCTTCCGGCAATCCTTGATGGCACGGTCATCCTCCCGTATTAGGTAGTAATCCAAGCAACCGACTGTCGTATAAAAGACAGCCAGGGGATCGTGCACCACCGCTACCCCTCGGCTTCCGCGTTCGCGCGATTCAATAGAGCCTTCATGTAAGCGAATCCGTAGGCGGTCTCTGTGAAATTTCCACCCACCATCTGCGGGCTGTGGTCGAGAATCACGATGCCGTCGTAGTTCACGTCGCGAAGCGCTTTCATGATCTTCCACATATCGTAATAGCCATTATCCATAAACGTCTCGACGAAATGCGGCAACGGCACACTGACGTTTCGGAAGTGAATTTTCCAGATCTTGCTGGCGCCGAAGTAGCGGATCATTTCCTCTGGGTCCTTGCCGGTGAGCCTCTTGCCGCCTTCGAGCCACGTTCCGCAGCAGAGGCAAATTCCAACGTTCGGGCTGTTGGCGATCTCCATCGCTCTCCTGTAGCCCTCGAAGTTGCCGAAGATGCAGCGCGGCACGCCCGCCAGCACCGGCACGGGCGGATCGTCCGGATGAATTCCGATTCGAACACCTGCCTCCTCCGCTACCGGCGCCACCTGTTTGATGAAATGGATATAGTTTTTCCAGATCTCTTCCTTTGTGAACTCGCGTCCATGGGAAAGCGGTCCGGCAAAAGTCTTGCCTGACCAATTCCCGCGCGCGTCGGGGCTCTCCTGATTAAATTCGCGCGCCGAGGCGCCCCGCACCATCGCGCGGCCGCTGGTCCAGATGCCGTTCCCCATGTGGGCATAGGTCGTGTAATAAATCCCGGCCTTTCCCAGGTTCCGGAGGTACTGCTTATACTCGTCGATCTTCTCGTTGCGGCCGGGGAGGCCGAGCGTCACCTCCGGCATGTTGTGAACGCTGGAGTTGCCGATATTCCACACGGTGATGCCGGCGTCCGCGTAACGCTTCTTGATCTGCATGAAGCCTTCGGAAGTGCGCATGTCCGGCGTCGACCCGACGCTAACGTACTCCGCGCCGAGTTGCTTCAGAAACAAGAGTTGCTCGTCGGACGGATTTGGCGAAGATTGTACGCAGAGTTTGATCCCTGGCGCCAGGTTCTGTACTACAGCCGCGTCCTTCGGTGCCAACGCAGCCGCTCCCAGAGTCCCCAAAGCCCACCTGCCAAATTCTCTTCGGGCTATTCCCTTATTCATCATAAGATTCGTCTCCTGTCGGGATGGACCCATCCCGGACGCAGTTGTTTAGTTTAGAGCCGAGGTATCCGCGTCTGTCGACTCTTTTTTCCGCCACCCCGCAGCGACTGCGGCGAAAAAGGACCTTGGCCGCTGCCCCGCTTCGATTGGGAACAAACCACCGATGAACAGACGTGAAACGGGTAGAACAAGTATACGTAAATCATTGAGAAGCAAAGACGGGCCTATTCAAAGTTGGGCTCATAAACCCGAAGGTCGTTGGTTCAAACAAGAACTTGGCGGACTCGCAGGGCAGCAAAAGACAGCAATAGAGGAACCCGGTTACCGTACGTGCCACTGATTGAATTCGCACAAGACTCGTTTTTCGGAAGTCATTTGAAACGTCCAAGAGTGGGAAATTCGCCCACACGTCTACCGGAAACATCGGCTCAAAGGTACAAATTTAGCGGCGTGGATGGCAAGCCGACGCAGTTTTGCGAATGTGCTGTACCCAAAACTCGTAGCCCAGCTGGAGGCATCGTTCGTGCGGGGCTTTCTTCGACAAGAGCGATTCTTTCGTCTGACGGCGTGGGGGTGCTGTGATTCCCCGACTGTTTACACTTACTACGATCTGCTCTGTGGAAAAAAAATTGTACGTATCAAATTCCGACTTGCTCGAAATAAGAGGCAAGGGAGAAGGTCCACTTGTATCACGGTTCGTGGGATTTGGGTACGACGTGAATAATCCGGGGCACGACCCACTGCTTCAATATGGGACTGACAAAGATGTGGCCCAAGGGTTTTCCGTCCACTCGGGCAAAGACTATTATGAGACGCCCGAAGTGCTGGGAGCGGTGAATGATAAACTTGAGAAATACCACCTCGACTTGAGCGGTTCACCTTTGAACTTTGTAATTGTAGTGCGATACCCCGGCGAAGCCGAACTGCGAATTCCCGTTGAGAATGATGCAATTCGTCCCGAAAAAGCGACACTTCCAAGAGGCTACTCGATTCGACAGGAGAAGTTTGCCGAGGCTGAATTGCTCCCTCAATGCATTTAACCACCTGGTCTTCCGAGTCGGTAATGGCCAGAATTTTACCGATTTTGTGTCCGCTCCTTCAAGAACCACGATTTCAGTAGGGGATTATAATATCTGGGCAACCGCCAACAACCAACCCGTGGCTCCGCCGAACGGCACCACACCCCTGCGAGACCAGGTCATAAGGATGGTGGATGCCCAAAGAAACGCTAAAGGCGTGCTGCCGGACGATTTCTACTCCATATCTCTTCCTCAAAACTTCTGGGGCAAACCCCCGGTTTCCTTCGATATCACAACGTTGGACGGGTACAAGCTGTTCCGGCTGCGCCAGTCTTATAACGACAATTTCGGAACCCTGTATCAATTCGCGCAATCCCGGTACATCCAGCTCGGCGTGAAGATTTTTTTCTAAAAACATATCCACATTGCTTCAGAGTATCCTTCTGGTGCGGCGAAAGAGACGTCCTGATCGCGATTGGAGACTAGACTGAAAGTTTCGACTGACACGTTGACGCGAGCCGTGTAAGGCATAGAGGCCAAATGGTGCCAAAGTGGATGGGATTGCTACTGGTATGGTGCGGGGGGCGTGGCCGAGTGCGTTGGCTGCGCAGGAGCCGCCAGCGGAATAGGTTGATCCATCGACTGGTCACCGCATCATTCTGCCAAGGGCGGAGTAAAACTAGACCACCGGGGCGGAGGAAAAGCAGGCCAGGGGAGCGGTTGTCCCTAGCAATAACTTCATCTGAGCTGAAAGAGTGTCGAATGAAAGCGCCTCTTCTAACCCTTTGCAACTCACCGCGTCGCTGTCTTCTCGTGGTCGTGTTTTTTACCTGGGCTTTGCTTCCCCTTAGCGCCACAGTCCTAGATCCCAACCTGCCAATTCACGATCCTTCTCGCATGGTTAAAAGCGGCAAGTACTGGTGGATCTTCGCTACCGGGGATGGCATTGACGTGAAATACTCGCCCGACAAAGTGCACTGGTTCCAAGGCACACCGGTGTTCGCCGTGAACAACCACGATGCATACTGGGCGCCCGACATTTGGGGACAAAAAATTCATGGCAAGTTCTACCTGTTCTACTCGCAGCCTACCGCGCCATTCGGGAGCAAAGGCTCTCGCATCGGCGTCACAGCCAGCCACTCGCTTAGCAGTCCCCATTGGAAAGACCAAGGCACGATCATAGCTACTAGCGACGACACTAACTACAACACCATTGATCCCTGCCCTTTTTACGATGAAGAGTCAGACCGCCTGTGGATTACTTTCGGATCGTGGTTTGGCGGGATCTACATCGTGGAACTTGATCCCTACGACCCCACCCACATGGTCTCGGACCCGCAGCGAATTGCCGGCGGCAAAGGTTTCGGCATTGAGGCTTCCTATCTCATGCAGCGCGACGGCTGGTTCTATCTGTTCGCCAACTGGGACCTGTGCTGCCGGGGCGGACTCAGCAATTACAAGATCGTGGTCGGCCGCTCGCGTACCATTTTGGGGCCATATCTCGACAAAGATGGCATCGACATGCGAGACGGCGGAGGCTCCATGTTTATGGCAGGCGCAGGAGCAGAAATCGGCCCCGGTCATTTTGCCGAAGCGCACGTTGACGACGACAGGCACTGCGGCGAAGCGCAGGTTTGCGATGAGAGAAACGAAAACGAGGTGAACGCGTTCACCTTTCACACTTATGTTCCATATTCGCTCCCCGGACCGGCGCGTCTGGCCGAACGCAAAATTGTGTGGCAAAACGACGGCTGGCCACGCGTGGACTTTCCGGCGCCAATTCCAGCCGGTGACTACCGCATTCGACTGAAGATTGACAACCTATACTTAGCCGTCCGGAATGACTCCACCGATCCGCTCACCGAAGCTCATGTCGAGCAGGCCGATGGGTCCACCAATCGTCCAAGCTTCGTGTGGACATTTGTGCCCACTCCCGAGAAGTACTACAACATCCGGAACATGGGCACCGGATTCTATGCCGATGTCATCAATGGGCTGAAACTGGGCGGCGATTTTCTGCGGGAATGGTGGCCCGTAGACCTCGATACCAACGAAGCGCAACAATGGCGAGTTATCGATCTTGGCGACGGCACCTACGAGATCCAAAGCGTGCGCAGCGGGCGCGTGTTCGACGATTTTGCGTTCGGGATCAATCCGGGGAACCCTATCTGGCTGTGGGACTGGCTATATGGCGACAACCAGGTGTTCTACCTCGAACCCGTGCACTGACAACTGAGCGCTGGTTCGGCAGCGCGTCTGACGGCTGGCATTCTGGCGCCGGTGGGCTGCGGATAAGATGGTTTAAGCTTCCATTCTCGAATCTCGTCTCGGGGAAGGCAGTCTCGAAATGCACCTATCCCCACCGCTTCTTCATCGTTCTCACGTGCACGGTGAACTTTCCCTTTCGACTGCGTGCGCAAATGAGCGTGAAGCCGGCCGTGATCGGACCCACGGCGGTGATGGCCCGCAGCATCAGCGGATGGGCCACCTTCACCGCCGCAGCATGGGGGAGCAGATGATCGTAGATCCAGCCGGTGAAGATGGTGGCTTCCATCGCTGCCGTCCACAGCTGCGGAAGAGTCTTCATCCACAGGTCCAGGTCGAACCGCGTAGCTGGAATCTGGCCTTCGGCATGAATCCGACCACTTCCAACCTTCACGCAGTAACTGATCGTTTTCTTGTGAACCTCTAAGCCGATGTAATACATACCTTCCATGAGGAAGACCACTCGCCGATCGCGAGTGCACGTTCAAACGGTTGGGCTGAATGCCGAGACAAAAAAAGTGTTGGCACCGAGCCGACGGGGAGAAATGTCTCTTGACATTCCCTTTAATAGGACTTCTCCGATACCGCGTTAACCAGGAGTTGAGAAATCCCTGTGTGCGATCCGGGTCAATTAGGCAACCTTCGGCGATTAGCCAGTATGTAGATCGTGATTAGATAAATGCCGACAATAACTGCCGGGATGACGACGAACCGGCGCTCTGGAAACAGATACCAGGCCGCTACAATTAGCACAGTTCGGGCAACGCCATGAAATATCCCGACCCAATGTTGGATAATTCCTGAAAACGGTACCCACATGAGGCCGGTAAGAATTCCCACACTCAATGGCAGCGATGTATGCTCGATCAGGAAGAAGGGAATGGCGATGGCGTACACCAAGAAAGCCATGAACACGGCGTGCAGAAACAGCCGATCGAAAAAATTATTCTTCCTTGTCCTTCCTAAGAGATCTTCTCCTGTAAAACGAGCGACCAAGAGGCCCAAATAAAATATGGTTCCTGTACCGATAAACAAAGCCCAGGCTGCCTTTGGAGCAGAGAAAAAAGCTCCGGAAATACCTATAAGAGTCCACACAATTGCACCGGCAATTGGCATAGCCAAAAAGCGATTGCGTGAGAATTCCGCGCGCTGTTCGCCAAGCGTCGCCGCGCTTTGTGATTGGGTAGCGATCATCAATCCTTGAAGGAAGCCTACAACTAAGAGATAAGATAATGGATGGTTCCACCTAACACCTTACATCCGAAGACGCTCTTTCCGCGATGCAAATGAGGGCTGTCCCAATGAAATGCGAGGCCGCGTGACGTTGCGTCGTTAGCGCGCTGGTCCGGCGGTGCTAGAATGCTTCAACGGAGAGCCCCTATGCCCTTTGTTGACACCAGCAGCCTGGATGTCATTGAGCGCCTGCCGGGCTGGTATGGGCGGTATTTCCAATCGCCGAGCATGACGTTCGCGCATTACGACTTCACCCGTGGCGCGTCCATTCACGAGCACTTCCATCCTCAGGAAGAAGTTTACGAGGTGATCGAAGGCGAGCTTGAGGTGACCATCGACGGCACGACTTAGGTCGCCCGAGCGGGTTTGGTCGCCATCGTTCCGAGTAATGTGCGCCATTCGGTAAAAGCGCTGACCGACGGCCGAGCCATCATCATCGACTATCCGCTGCGGCGCGAATCCGATTAGGTCCACTCGACGCCCAACTTGGCCGCAACTACGTCGGTAACAGGCATGTATCGATGTCAGCGATTCAACTTGCACTTTATGCGTCCAGGTGAACCCTGACATTTCTGATAATTTTAGTCTGCGCGACTTGCAGCCATTATTGCGGAATGGGAACTTGATAGAGGTTTCGATGCACGCTGACACGAGAAAACGCGTATACCGATGGATCGTGCCCAAACGAGATGTGTGAAATACCCTCCAGGTCAAGCTTCTGAACGACAGGTAGACCCGACAAATCTTTCTCGCGCTCCGCCCCGTGAGGCGAAAAGTTAGGAATGGGCCGGCCAGGCGCCTGAGCAATTACAAATACTTTGCCGCCCTCTCCGCTGCCCTCGGCCCGAAACCTAAGGAAGAAGAACTTGTCATCATGCGACCATGCCGCATCGCAGTACGTACAGATACGAACCGGCGCCCCACTTTGAACTGGATAAGCAAACACTGCCGTGGGCCTTTCTTCACCCCGAGCTGGCCCTAGAGCGATAATCCACCGCCCGTCAGGGGAGACTGATTTCATAATCAAATCAGGATACGAGAGAAGCTTTTCCTGTTGGGTTCCGTCCTCCTTCATGTGGAAAACAAACTGATGCCCGGCTTCGGAGCGATGAAAAATAATTGTTCCATCAGGACCGAAAAACACTCTAGCGTTTTGGGTAGGTGATAACCGACGTGCCGAAAACCGCCGTTGGAGTGAAGCGATCCACACATATGACTTGCCTTGCCCGTCGGGCGCGCAATACACGACTTTTTTCCCGTCAGCCGATATGTCAAAAGCCGTCGCTAACACACCGGGTAACAAACGCTCGCTCCGGCCAGAGTCCATGTCGGTTACCCCCAGTTCCCCTGCCGGGACGTTACTGGCTGGACCGCGGCGAACAACGTAATAGAAACTTTTTCCATCCGCAGAAAAAACCGAAGACACGGCCCCGGTACCCAGGCCCGGCAAATCCGCGTAGCCCTCAGACGAGATCTGACGTTCACCCCGAGCATCATGAATCCAGATGGCACTTTCCTTGCCTCCCACGGAAGTAATTAATGAGCGTCCGTCAGGGACCATGGCTATGCCTTCCTCCTCCGTTGGGCCAAAGGTTAATTGTTCCTGCCGCCCCTCGGGAAAGCGTTGGCGCCAGATGTGATATCCGCTACCCGCGTCCGCAGTAAAGTACATCCACTTACCATCTGGGGACCATGCCGCCGATGTACATGACGCGTCCGGCCCGACCGACCTCCCGGGAGAGGTGGCGTCAAACGGCACGAGGCGACATGGCAGCCATCCGGACTGATTCATTTCTACGACGAGCGCCCATTTTCGGTCGGGAGAGAGAGAGGAGCGATGAGCCATGCCAAATTCGGTTGGCGGCAGGTAGACCTGACGCTCTCCGCCCCGATTTTCATCGGAAGCCATCACAGCCATGTGTTCACCTTCAACAATTTCGGAGAACATCACGTGCTCAGCATCAGTCCAAGTTAGACCGGAAGTATTGGGCAGCAACAGCTGGGGCTGCCCACCGAGTACGGGCACGACCCAAGTTTCCCAACCTCCGTCCTGATGGATAACCGTGTAAGAAACTCGCGAGCCCCCTGGCGAGAAAACGGGACTCATTTTCTCCTCCTTATCGTCCGTGAGCTGCGCGGGATCTCCATCAGGCAAAAGCTTAGCGTAGACCTGTCCGCGACCTGTGAAAGTTCCCGGGCCGCGAATGAACGCCACGAGACGACCATCTGGCGAAAGAGAGGGGGATGTTGCCGAATCGGGAAAACGCGTGACCTGGACCCAAGTCGAAGGCGCTGGCGCACGCGGGTGGGTCCAACGCTCAAACGCCAAGCCAGCTAACACCAAAATGACTAGAGCGACGGCAGTAACATAAAAGGAGAATCGACGCCGAGGACCCTTGTTCTCCATGGTGATTGGAGACAACTTGCCTGACTCTGAATCGCGTTTCAGGCGATTCAAATCCGCCCGCAGTTCGGAAGCGTGCTGATAGCGTACATCGCGATCCTTCTCCAACATCTTGTTGATGATCCGCTCTAGTTCGGCAGGCACATCCGGGTTTAAGCGCACGGGAGACGTGTGGGTCCGATTGAGTATTGCGTCAAAAATCACTCCGGAAGTATCCCCACGAAATGGTAGTGTGCCCGTGCTCGTCTCGTACAGCACTACTCCGAAGGAAAACAGATCGGTCCGTGCGTCCAAATCCTTAGCACGAACCTGTTCGGGAGACATGTACGAGACTGTGCCTAAGGTTGTTCCCGGGCTTGTGAGATGGGGTGGTTCGCTTGCAAGTGTTGTCTGGGTTCCCGAGGTACCGGGAGTGTCTTTCCGGGGAGTTACTTTGGCGAGGCCGAAATCCAGAACCTTGGCGTGACCACGTTGCGTGACGAATATATTTGCAGGCTTGATGTCACGGTGGACGATGCCTCTTGTGTGAGCGGCATCCAGCGCATCGGCGATTTCGATGGCAAGTCCAAGCAGTTGTTCCAATTCAAGCCGGCGCCCGCTGATCATGTGCTTCAGCGTCGCACCATCGAGAAATTCCATGGCGATAAAGGCTTGACCGTTTTCCTCGCCGATGTCGTAGATAGTGCAGATATTGGGATGGTTCAAGGCAGATGCTGCCTTGGCCTCACGCCGGAAACGTTCTAGCGCCTGACGATCTTGGGCGACATCCTCGGGCAGGAATTTCAAAGCGACAAAGCGCTCCAGTCGCGTGTCTTGAGCTTTGTAGACCACGCCCATCCCGCCACCGCCCAGCTTTTCTACTATGCGGTAGTAGGAGAAACTCTGCCCCAGCAGTGATGGGGAGTCCAACATTAGTGCACATCTTAGGTTGCGGTCAGAGGCGAGTCAATGAAACGGATTCGGCAAGGTCAGAGACGGCCCTGCTAGGCTGGGCCGAAACCACTTGGCCGGATTACCGGACAAGTTGAATAATCAACTCTTTGAAGAGAACCCACGACGCAACTGCAACGAAAAACATAAACACGCCGAAAATTATGCAGTCGAGATTCTAACGGCTTTATCGGACGCGCGCGGAGCTTCCTGCCCACCTTCACTTCTCCGCGAGAACGCGCATCCGATAAAGCTCTAGCGTTTATCAGGCATTGAGTCCATTTAGCATGATAAGGCAGTAGATATTCGAGGGCTGGATCGCATGGGGGAATTGCCCGGTGATATCATGCGACCGGATTCTCTCGGAGGTCTTCCATGAAACTCGCGTTCCGCAGCTCCACGTTTCTACTCGCGTCGGCGCTTTTTGCCGTCCCTGTCCTGCGCGCGACTGAATCAGAGCCTCTGCGAGTCGCCATCGTGGGGCTTGTTCACGGTCACGTTCGGGGGTTTTTCTCGAATTCTACACATCGGCCCGAGATACACATCGCCGGAATCAGCGATCCAAACCGCAGCCTCTTCGATCGCTACGCGGCTGAGTTCGGACTTGACTCCACCTTGTATCACGCTGATCTGGAAGAGATGCTACGTACCACCAAGCCGCAAGCGGTTCTTGTTTATTCGAGCACCTTCGATCACCGAAAGATTGTGGAACTCTGCGCGAAGCACCACATCTCGGTCATGATGGAAAAACCGCTCGCCGTCAGTCTGCAAGACGCCCAAGCGATCGAACGCGCAGCACGCGAGGGAAAGATCCAGGTGCTGGTGAACTACGAAACATCCTGGTATCGAAGCAACCACGCCATGTTTGAGTTGGTGCACGCGGGTGCGATTGGAGATGTCCGAAAAGTTGTGGTGCACGACGGTCATGAGGGGCCGAAGGAAATTCGTGTTAGCCCGGAGTTTCTGAAGTGGCTCACGAATCCCACGCTGAACGGGGGTGGGGCACTGTTTGATTTTGGCTGCTACGGAGCCGACTTGATGACATGGCTCATGAACGGACAAAGGCCGCTGTCGGTTACCGCGGTCACGCAGCAGATCAAGCCGGAGATCTATACGCATGTCGATGATGAGGCGACGATCATTCTGACTTATCCTAAGGCGCAAGCGATTCTGCAGGCTTCTTGGAACTGGCCATTCAGCCGTAAGGATATGGAAGTTTATGGACGGACGGGGTACGTGATTACCGTTGGGCAGGACGATTTGAAAGTTCGTCGAGCGGGGGAAAAAGAGGAACAGATCATTGCGGCCCAGAAAGTGCCGTCCCCATCCGGTGATTCCCTCACGTTTCTGCGCGCTGTCGTCCTGGATGGCCTAAAGCCAGATGGTTTGTCTTCGCTCGAAACCAACGTCATCGTGACGGAGGTTCTTGATGCAGCACGCCAATCCGCCGCAACCGGAAAGACGGTGAACTTGAAGCCATAATACAGTTTCAAAGCGCACGCTGCGCGTGGTGCAACCTGCAGCAGTGGAAGCGGCGGTATTGGCCAAGAAGAAGCCCGTAGGCAGGACGACGTCTTGGACGCCTGGAGACGAGACCTGGAAGCGGCGCGCTGGCAACCTCTCGAAACCACTAGCGCCGCATTCTGTGGAGCCAGAACCAGGTCAAATCATATTGATGTTTCCTGCCCTCTTGCGCGGCGATCGGGTTTTGATAAATCTCAAAACGGGTGCCGGCACGGGGCTCGGCCTGAGCGGAAACCCGGCCGTTGCGGTGTATGCCCCAGCGGAGGGCCTGTTCATTTTTGCTCTGCAATCGTTCGAAGGAGCTACCGCATGCGGAGTGACTCTTGGGAGGGCTGTGTGCAGTTTGGAGGGCGACGATTACACTTTGTTCTCGGCCAGACCAATCACTGGCGGAGATCAGGAATCCAAGATTTGGGTTCTCCGCGTACCCACATATATTCCTTCTAGGGTTGCAGTAAGTTGGCGAGACGACGAGGGCTCGATCAAATCTGGCGAATTGTCTCGTCTCCTGGCGGAATTAAGAGTTGAAGGTTTTGCTTCCCCGCGTTCGAACCACCTTCGGCGACGATAAGGCCCGCCGTTCCTTCGCTTGAATCGCCGAACAGAATGTTTCCGACGTCATTGCCAAGTAAGAAATTATTGCTGCCAGTCAAATCCCCGGCACTGTAGTTGCCGACATTTTGCGCCAGGCACTGTTTGTACGTTTGGCCGTGTGCCCTGATGCCGAGAGTGAAGCCACTGCTATTGCCGCATCACCCCCGAACACCGCCGCATGGCGTCCAGCAAAGAACAACGCAACATCCCTCGTTGTACGAAACCAAGCCCCGGAGACCATTGTATGAACGCACAGAGGACGTGTGCTCCTCCTTCCTGTAAGTCGAGCGGGTCGGTCAAATCTACCGGGTCGTTCTCGACATAGGAGTAGCGGTTGAACGCCGCGACGGTCCGGTTGTCACTCGTGTCGCTGAAGACTACGCAAAAGAACCGGACGATTTCACGCTTAATGCCGCCTTTTGCCGCCTCGTTTTTTCGCAACTTCCGTCATGTCAAGCAGATGTGGCGGAAGCGTGTGGGAGTCGAACCCACCATTCGGTCCGCGAAGGACCGGATCGCTGGTTTTGAAGACCAGGAGAGTCACCGGACCCCTTGCGCCTCCAGAGGCTGATTCTAACAGAAAGCCTACATATGCCTGCTGTAGCCGCCGCACCCGCAAAATCTTCAGTGCATTGCCCAGCCGCCATCCACGTTAATGGTTTGGCCTGTAATGATGTCGCTATCGCTGGAGGCAAGAAATACAGTGGTCCTCGCAATATCGCGCGGAGATACCCGGCGCTTTAAGGACTGAAGGGCAACCACAGCCGCGACCTGCTCCGGTGTTGCGTATTTCTTCTCCTCTTCAGTTTCCACTCCGCCGGGGCTGATGGCATTGACCTGAATATTCAATCCACCGAGATCATGCGCTAGCGAACGCGTGAAACCGATCACACCGCCCTTGGAGGCGATGTAATGAACTAGATTGGCGGGCTGCCCCACCCAAAACGTCACGGAAGAGAGATTAATGATTTTTCCTTTGCCCTGTTGCTTGAAGCTAGGAAGAACCGCGCGCGAGCAGAGAAAACATCCCCTAACATTTACGGACTGTACGCGCTCCCACTGTTCCAGTGTTGTTTCTTCAAATTTGTGACGAGGATAGATTCCTGCATTATTCACCAGGACGTCGATCGCTCCAAACTTGTCACCGGCCATTTTGACCATTCGGGCCACCGACGCTTCATCGGACACGTCGACTTCCAGAGGTAAAATTTCCGCGCCGCGCCTTCGCAACTCTTCGGCTGTTTTCTCCATTTCGGGTAAATCGATGTCCGCAGCGACAACGCGCGCGCCTTCGATGACAAACTCTTCGGCAATAGCCCTGCCGATCCCGCGAGCCGCACCGGTCACGACACAGACTTGATTTTGAAGAATATGCATTGGCTGCCTCATCCCTGGGCGGCGTAAGCCCATCCGAGTATATACATCGCTGCTATGAATCTCTTTAAGCCTGCGGCATTCAATAAGCAAAGGCAATGTTGTAAAGGGGTTCGGAACGCGCAAAGAATGCAGACCCCAGCAGGAATGTGCCACGCCCTCACATTTTTCGCCCCTGGCTGATTGCTCATTTTCAGCAACATGGAGGCGCGTTTCTTGGTGTGCGATGGAAAGAGCAACAGCACGAGGCCATCGAGCCGATCCCTGCTCTGGCAAGCGCTGAGTCTCATCTTTATCCATACGAGGTAGCAGGCCGAACCCACACCAAGCCCCAATGTACTCAACGATGCGATTCAACAAATGTCACTCTCGGCCCCGTTCAACGACTATAGAAATTCGCAAGCTGATATTACACGACAGTCAATGCGAACAGACATTGACAGAACAGGCGCGCCCGCCGTATGGTTTTGCCAGAGAAACGTTGTAGGGGAATGTGTGCCTATCTGCGAAGTCTATTGCGGTGAGAAAAAGTCAGGAGGATGGTATGAGGACTGTCCAACAAAGGGCGGCGATCGCGAAGTTTTTCCTTTTTGGTGCTATGGTTTCGCTATTCGTGTTTTCGAGCGCGTATCCATCCGCAGCTCAAACCATGACTACCGGCCAAGTGGTCGGGCAAGTGACCGATCCATCCGGCGGCGCTGTCCCCGCGGCCAAGGTCGATCTGCGCGATCTTGCCACGGGCGCCCTGCGCTCCACCACGACCAACAGCCAAGGCCAATACCTGTTTCCGCAAGTGACGCCGGGAAATTACACCGTTACCATCACTGCTAGTGGATTTGTCCAAACCGTTGCGCCATCGGTAGTGGTTGAAGTTGAAAAGACGTCTACGATCAATTTGACTCTGAAGCTGGGGAGTACGAGTGAGGTTGTGGAGGTGCAGTCCACGCCGGGCGCCGAATTGCAGATGCTGGACTCCGCAGTTGGCAATACCATCGGCGGAGACGAAATTCTGGCTTTGCCTACCCTCGAGCGTAACACCACGAGCTTGTTGCTTTTGCAACCCCTCGCTATGCCCCAGCAGTTCAATTCACAAGTGAGCCGTTACGGCGGACAGGTGGCTGGGGCGCGCAGTGACCAGAACAAGTTCATGGTCGACGGCGGCGAAATTACCAATCCCATCTCCGGTAACTCGGATTACTACAAAAATTTTCGGGGAGGACCGGAAGGCGCCATCCCAACACCGGTCGAGAGCATTCAGGAGTTTAAGGTGGAGACCAACAACCCCGGCGGCAGCATAAGCGTCGGCGGCGGCGCGCAAGTAGTGATGGTAACTAAACGCGGCAGCGACCTTTTCCACGGCTCGCTTTACGAGTATTATCGCGGCTCCGCGCTTAACGCCAATCGCTGGGACGCGAATCGTGTTGGCCAGCGCAGGCCCAATATCGTTGACAACCGCTTCGGCGGCAGCGTTGGCGGTCATATTCTGCCTGATGCCTGGAAGACTTTTTTTTACGCGCATTACGAAGGCCGTCGGCGAAGCGAAGCCGTTTTTATCAACAGGCTGGTGCCCTCCAGTTCGCTTCGGCAAGGTATCCTTCAATTTAAGGATGCTACCGGCGCCGTGATCCGATATTTCTTGCAGCCGGACAACATTTCGGCAAAATGCGGTTTGAGTGGAAGTGACGCGTGCGACCCGTGGGCTCTAGGCTTAAATCCGGCAATCAGAGAATTGTGGAAAAACATACCGCTAGGTAATGACACAACGCTAGGCGACGGATTAAATACCATCGGCTTCACGTCTTTCGGTAAGTTTCCAGTAAATGATAATTTTGGTGTCATTCGCCTGGATCATTCCTTCACTTCGCGTCTCCACTGGACCGGCAGCTATCGCCACTTTCGGGAAGATGCCGGCGTCAACCGTCAGGCGGACATCGGTGGTCAACTGCCCGGCGACGTACCAGGAGTTCCAAGAATTATTTCGACTCTGCCCCGCCAGCCACGCTTTCTCGTCACTGGGTTGACCGCCAACATCACCCCCAACGTGACCAATGATTTCCGCGTTAGCTGGCTTCGCGACATGTGGCAGTGGTCCTCGCAACCTCCTTACGCTCAGCTACCAGCAATGTCACCGGCGGCTTTGGTCCCCGGAGGCGACACTGTCAATGCATTATTGCCCTTGAATATTGATACGCAAGGCGCGCGTACTCGGCTCTGGAATTCGCATGGTATGAGTTTCCGCGATGACGCCACGTGGGTCCACGGCAACCATCTGTTTCAGCTTGGCGGTTCTCTCAACCACACATGGGTTTACTTCCGGCGTGATGATGGTCAGCTTAATTCTCAGACCCCGTTGCAGTATTTTATGACCAACGGAAACGGAATACTGTTTACTCCCAGCTATCAGCCTCGCCCTTGTACCGTCACGATAACGGCCGATTGTCTGCCCTCTAATCAGACCGCCAGTTGGAACAATTTCTATGCGCAAGTTTTGGGCATCGTCGACACTGCTACCATTCTGCGGGCGCGTGACGCAAACCTTCAACTATTGCCACCGGGGACTGATCTCCAAAACACCATGCGCTATAACCAAATTACTTTATACGCGCAGGATACCTGGCATCTGCGGCCCACTTTCACTTTCAGCTATGGCTTGGCGTGGGCCGCAAGCGTTCCGCCCGTAGAAGACAAGGGTAAATTGATGATGGCGGTCTTCCCAGGGTCCGGGATCCTTCTGCCGCGGAGCTACCTCGCGTCTCGCAAGCAGGCGGCCCTAGCCGGCCAAGTTTACAATCCACCGGCTGGTTTTTCGCCCATTGCCAATACTGGCCGAAAGTACCCGCTTGATTTTTCCACTCGTGATTTCCAGCCTCGCGTCTCCGCGGCATGGAATCCCAATTTCACTGGCGGCTGGCGTGAGAGGATTTTTGGTCGCGGCAAGACCGTCTTCCGCGGTGGTTACTGGCACTTCTACGATCGCTTGAATGGCGTACAAGTTGCCGTCAACACCTTGCAATCAGTGGGCTTTGGGCAAACTGTGCAGTGCCTTGCACCTGTAAGAAACCTAGAGGACCCGTGCACGCAGCAGAACAGCGGATCTGATCCCAAGACCGCTTTCCGTATTGTGGCGGACGGGAGCACGATTGCCCTCCCGCGCGTTACGACCCAAGTGACCCCGCCAGTGATCCCTGGCAATACATTAGTGCCTGGCGCAAACATCTCTTTCGTTCCCAACTCTCAATTGCCAGATCCGCAGTGGACCCCTGGTTCCCACGACTCTTGGGATTTCACCATCCAACGCGAACTGCCCGGGCGTGGCCGTCTGGAGATTGGTTACGTCGGCCACATCGCTCGAAATATTTATCAGGGCATAGACTTAAATCAAGTGCCATTTTTTATGGTTTCTGGCGGGCAAACCTTTGCGCAGGCATTCGATGCTCTGGCTCAGCAGATTAAAGCAGGCAACGTCACCGCTCAGCCTTTCCTGGAGACTGTCTTGGCGGGAAGCCGCAAGTATTGCGGCGCCCCATTCACGAGCTGCACCGCCGGAGTCGTCAAATCTTTTGGTGGGCAGATTTCGGGCCAGCGTGTGCGTGATGTGTTCAACGGAATTCAGACCGAGTTCAAACTTGGTCCTGCCACCAACGCGGCCACGCAGTTTAATAATTTCTTCTTTTGGTCCGGGCTTGGACGCTCCAATTACAACGCCGCCTTTGTTTCCTATCACGTTCGTGCATACAAGGGGCTAACCTTGGATGCCAACTTTGGGTATTCGCACAGCCTTGACACAGTTCCGTTTAATCAGGACAGCGATGGCGCGTTCTCGAACAGTTACGATCCTCATTACGATTACGGAACCTCAGTATTCGATCGCAAATACGTCTTTACCTTGCTGGGCACTTGGGAGTTGCCTTTCCGCCCGCAAACGACCTGGGCAAGACAAGTCGTCGGCGGATGGCGACTGTCTCCCATTCTCTCGTATGCAACCGGATTACCGTTGCAAGTGATGAACGGCTCCGGCCAGGAATTTGGCCAGACCGGTTTCGGGCTGGGTTCTGAAGCTGTGCGAATCGGTGCGGCACCGACCTCGAGCATCTATCGCGTCGCCCCAACCAGCGGCGCCGGCTCAAGCGGCGGTGGAAAAGGCACTGGCCTCAACCTATTCGGCGATCCACAGGCTGCGTTTAACGCATTCCGCCCCATCCAAGTGAGCGTCGATACCACCTCGCGCGGTGGCACGCTCCGCGGTTTGAAACCTTGGAACCTTGATTTGTCTTTCGCAAAGAAGTTCAAGCTGCCCACCGAACACGGCGCATCTATCAGCTTCTCCGCCGAGTTTTTCAACATGTTGAATCACGTTAATTTCCTAGATCCTGAGGTCAATCTGCAGAGGCCCCAAACCTTCGGCGTGATCAACACTCAGGGAAACGAGCCTCGCCAAATACAATTGGGCCTGCGCTTCGATTTCTAAGATCTTCCAAGATGAGCTCGAAACTTACTGCAGAATTCCGTTGAACGAATGAATGCTGTATTAATTATCCGCGCGGCCTTGAACGAGTGGCGTCAACATTCCAAAACGTATTCCATAGGAGACGGGTTTCGCTATGTCCAAACGATCTAGGTTTATGTTGTTTGTAGGAACGTTGATAGGTTTTGGCTCCCAACCTTTCCTCCTCGCTCAGGCGCCGCAGGTCAATCCGGACATTTACAGCCAGCTCCACCACCGCTACATCGGACCGGTGGGAAATCGCGCCGACGCGGTTGCCGGGGTGCCCGGCAGCCCGTACATCTATTACGTAGGCGCGGCCTCCGGCGGCATTTTCAAAACCACCGATGGCGGGATCCATTGGGATCCTATTTTTGATGCGCAACCGGTCTCCTCAATCGGGTTCCTCGCCGTTGACCCAAGTAATCCAAACGTCGTCTGGGCGGGCACGGGCGAATCTTTCATTCGCAGTCACATCTCGATAGGCAGTGGAATTTATAAGTCAGTGGACGCTGGTAAAACTTGGACGCTCATGGGTCTTGAGAAAACCGGCCGCATCGCGAACGTTGTCATCGATCCGCACAATTCGGATTTTGTTCTCGCCTGTGCGCTCGGCCATTCGTATGGACCCCAGCAGGAGCGTGGTGTCTTCCGCACTGCCGATGGAGGCAAGAATTGGACCAGGACGCTTTTCGTTGACGAAAATACAGGTTGCTCGGATCTGGCGATGGATCCCAACAACTCGCGCGTTCTCTTTACCGGCATGTGGCAGTTTGAGATCCACACATGGGGCCGCACAAGCGGTGGACCTTCAAGCGGCTTATTCAAATCCACGGACAGCGGCGTTACCTGGACGCGCCTCGAAGGCCACGGACTGCCAAAGCCTCCTGTGGGCCGGATTGGCGTCCGCGTTGCGCAGCGTGATTCCAACCGCGTTTATGCTTTGATTGAGACAGGCGATGGCGTCCCCTGGAACGACAAGCCGACGCAGCAAGGACAGCTCTGGAGGTCCGACGACGGAGGCGAGAAATGGCAATTGGTGAATTCCGACCGGCAAATTCGAGGGCGCACGCATTACTACACTCGCGAAGAAATTGCGCCGGACAATGAAAACGAGGTCTTTTTCTTCACGTCCGTATTTTCAAGAACGCTCGACGGCGGCCGCACTCTCACAGCGATGCCCTCGAGTCCCGGCGGAGACAATCACGAAATGTGGATTGATCCGACGAATGGGGATCGCATGGCTGTCGTCAATGATGCCGGCGTAAGCATTTCCATCAATCGCGGGCGTACTTGGAATCACATTCAACTCCCGATCGCCCAGATTTATCATGTGACCGTAGATAACCAGATTCCCTACTTTGTTTATGGCAACAAACAGGATGGTCCCTCTTATCGTGGTCCTAGCAACAGTTTGCAGTTTTTTAGTTTTGGCGGCGACACAAGTGCCGTGCCCATTCCGCGCAGCGTCTGGCATCCGATAGCGGGAGGCGAGAGCGGATTTGCTACGCCTGATCCCACCGACGACAACATTATTTGGTCGAGCGGCACCGGGTCGGGCAGCGTCAGCGGCGCGGTCATGCGCTTCGACGAGCGGAATCATCAATCGCGGGATGTCGAAGTATGGCCCGAGGACGTTTCAGGCGCCACCGCCGCTGAGGTGAAATACCGTTTCAATTGGGAGTTTCCCGTCACCATCTCACCCCACGACCATAATATGGTCTACGTCGGCAGCCAGTACGTTCACGTCACCACCGACGGCGGCAACAGTTGGCAGATCATCAGTCCTGATCTGACTCGCAATGACAAGACACGTCAACAAAGCTCGGGCGGACTTACGCCCGACAATATTGGAGTTGAGTATGCCGGAGCCGTTTTTGCAATTGCAGAGTCGTCCAAGCAGCCTGGCGTGATCTGGGCGGGCACGAACGATGGCTTTGTCCAAATTACGCGCGATGGTGGGAAGAACTGGAGTAACGTGACCAAAAATATTCCTAACCTGCCCGAGTGGGGCACCGTCAGCAACATTGAGGCGTCACGCTATGATGCGGGGACAGCCTACATCACTGTAGATTTCCATCAGATGAATAATCGCGATCCGTTCGTTTATAAGACTGCAGATTACGGCGCCACTTGGTCCGCGATTACCGCCGGAATCCCCCGCACGATGCTGAGCTATGCCCACTGCATCCGCGAAGATCCTGTTCGCAAGGGGCTGCTCTACCTCGGCACCGAGAATGCGCTTTATGTTTCCTTCGATGATGGAAAGAATTGGCAGCCGTTTCAGACGAACTTGCCGCATGCTCCGGTCTACTGGATTGCCGTTCAGGAACGCTTTCACGATCTCGCCCTTGCGACGTATGGACGCGGCTTCTGGATCTTTGACGATCTGACGCCGATCCAGCAATTAACCCCTGAGGTTCTGGCGTCAAATGCGCATCTGTTCGCGCCTCGCGATGCTTACCGTTTCCGCGCAACCGTGCAGCCCGCCTCAGTTTTCTATGACCCCACCGCTGGCCAAAATCCGCCCTACGGCGCTTCGGTCAATTTTTATCTCAAATCAAAACTCGGTGAAAAAGATCGCCTCAAAATCACCATCAGCGATGCAGGGGGCAAGACGATTCGCGAAATCGTTTGTAACCCGCCGAGACCTGACGGCGGTACGCCAACAACAGCTGGTGGTGCTGTGGGAGAGGGGCGCGGTGGTCGCGACGGCGGTCCGCCTTGCGAAGCCAAGCCAGGCATAAACCGAATCTGGTGGGATCTGCGAACCGAGCCCACGAAACAAATTCAACTGAGGATGAAGCCGCAATACGGCACTGAGTTGCCTCTTGGGCCAGAGGGATGGCGGCAAGCTTCGAGCGTTGGACGTATTTCATTGCTGGCCCCGCCTGCAACGTACACGGTGAAGCTGGCGGTTGGTGGCCAGGAGTTCAGCCAAAAGCTCAACGTCCTGAAGGATCCGCATTCTACAGGGACACCAAGTGATATCGAGATACAAACTAGACTCGTCTCGGCGCTGCGGGACCAAATGAACACTTTGGCGGATAGCGTCAATCAAATCGAGTCGCTTCGCGCTCAGCTCGCCAATCTGGAAAAGCAATTCGGAACCGATGATGCATCAAACGCAATGCGCAAGGCCGCCGGCGATCTTGCAGACAGACTGATGAACGTAGAAGCGAAATTGATTCAACTCAAATCCACTGGTCAGGGTCAAGATGATGTTCGGTTTGCGCCGATGCTTCTCTCAAAGATCAGCTATCTGGCCTCGCAAGTGAGCAACTCCGATTTTCCGCCGACCACGCAGCAGTTGGCCCTGCAAGAGGAGTTGAAGAGTCAGGGTGATAAACTCCAGCAACAGTTTACCCAGGTACTGGAAACCGATGTGGCCGCGTTTAATTCCATGTTGCGCGAGCGTAAGGTTCCTCACGTCATCGCCAAAACGCCTTAAACACATGCCTTAGAAATCTGTGTTACCGGATCCGTTGAGCTGCACCGCTCGAGTTTCTGATTCTTTTATCTCGCCCACATGTTACTTGAACTCGATCTCGTAATTCCCTCCGGTCACGATCTTCAATTCTTGAACGCTTTTCGGCGCCAAGAAGTTTGGCAACTGCCTTTCCTTCGATCGAACGGCTACGATCTCTTGCCCTGGGGGAGCACGCAGGCGAAGGTTTCCATCTGCCGTCGTATGGAGCTTGGCTGTAACCGCCTTTCCATCGCGCCACGTCAAGTCCACAGTCATTCCTCCACGCGCGCGGAAACCCTCGAAGGACCCTGCTTTCCAGGCCTTAGGCAGCGCGGGAAGGAAATCGATCTCGCTCGCTGGCGATTCAAATTTGGAATCAAGCAGCATGCCAACCATCCCTGAAGTGCCTCCGGAGTTGCCGTCAATCTGAAACACGCCAGGCGGATGATCGTCGAGCAAATCCGGAAACGTGGATTGCTTCAGCAGAACCTGCAGACTCTCATAAGCTTTTTCACCGTTGCCCAGGCGTCCCCAATAATTGACCACCCACGCGCGGCTCCAGCCCGTCTGGCCTCCGCCATGATCGAGTCTTCGCCGTAACGTGACTTCAGCGGCCTTTGCTAAACCCGGTGTGTCAACGGGATTGATCTGGCTTCCTGGAAAAAGCGCCCACAAATGCGAGATATGTCTGTGTCCTGGGTCGTTTTCATCGTAATCCTCCCGCCACTCTTGCAGCTGGCCAAGCCTGCCGATCTTGAAAGGGGGCAGCTTGGCCTTTGCTTGCAGTAACCGCGAGCGGAAATCGCGATCCAGCCCCAAAATCTCGCTCGCTGAAATTGTGCGAGTGAAAAGCTCGCGCACAATTTCGATGTCCATCGTCGGGGCCATGGTAAGCGAATGCGAGCTTCCATCCGGCAGCTTGTATCGGTTCTCGGGCGAGAGCGAAGGACCGGTCACCAAAGCCCCCGCTCCGTCGTCCGTCAAGTAGTCAAGAAAAAATGACGATGCATCGTGCAGCACCGGATAGCCGCGCCCTGCGAGGAATTGTTTGTCTTGCGTGAATGCGTAGTGATCCCAAAGGTGCAGGCTCAGCCATGCCCCGCCCGTCGGCCAAATTCCATAGGGGACGCCATCGACCGGAACTGCATCTCCCCAGATGTCGGTGTTGTGGTGAATTACGAAGCCTCCCGCTCGGTAATACTTCGTTGCGACTTCGCTTCCTGTACCACTGCTGAAATTACGAACCATGTCAATCAGATCAAACAGCGGTTCGTGCAGTTCGCTAAGGTTGGTCGGCTCCGCGATCCAATAATTCATTTCCGTATTGATGTTGATCGTGAATTTCGAGCCCCAGGGATTTGTTATTCCGCTGGCCCATAGACCCTGCAGGTTCTCCGGCATTCCTCCCGGTCTGCTGGATGCGATCATTAGGTAACGCCCCATCTGGAAATAAATCATTTCCAGATGCGGGTCGCTTGCGCCGGACTGAACGCGCTTCAGGCGTTCATCTATGGGCACATTGGCCAGGGGATCGGCGTCGGTTCCAAGTTGCAGCCAGACACGCCGAAACAAATTCTGATGATCCGCCACGTGAGCGGCCTTGAGCTGTGGATAAGGCTTGGCAGCCGCTTCTTGTAAAATGCCAGCGCAAGTAGATGTTGGCGGATCGCCTTGGAATCTTCCGCCCTTGAAATCGGTCGCTGCGGCGATCAGCAGCGTAACCGAATCTGCGTTCGTCACCGTCAGATGATCCCCTTCACTCTTTACCGACCCTCCGGTCGGAAGCACCTGCACTTCGCCAACAAAATGAATGTGATCTTTGTGCTCAGGTCCTTCTTGCAAGAGCAGCTTGTCATCGCCGTTCGTTTTTGTTGAAAAATCCTCCGGGCGATCCATGGTTACTCGGAAATTCAGACGACCAGGCTTATTCGCCGTCAGACGAACAACGATTACTTTGTCTGCTGCCGACGCGAACATTTCTCGAACGTAGTGAACATCGTTACTGCTGTAGGTTACCCGCGCGATAGCCGTGTCAAGGTTGAGTTCGCGCCGGTAATCGGTGACCCGCTCTTGCATTCCCTCTCGTGGAGCTGACCGCAGGTAGAGATCGCCTAGTGTTGAATAGCTTGGAAGCCTTGGTGGAATCGAAAGCATTCCCTCCTCAGCAAGTTTCTCGGCCTCGCCAATTCGCCCAGCAAAAAGCAGCTTGCGGATCTGCGGCACAGCTTCATAAGCTCTAGGATTCAAGCGGTCCTGCCGGCCGCCCTGCCACACGGTATCTTCATTCAATTGAAGATGTTCGTCCTGCGGTCGCGTCTTGTTGCCGTCTGCAATGTCAGCATTGACCTTGCGGTCTTGACTGTCTCCGTTATTAACGCCGATGTTGGCGCCGCCAAATACCATTGCGCCCATTCTTCCGTTGCCGACAGGCAAAGCTTGGCTCCACTGCGGAGCAGGCTGGCGGTACCACAAGATCATGGCAGTACGGTGCTGCGAATCGTTCTGTTGCGCAAAGCCGGTGCAGCAGCCGCAACCAAGAATCGCGATATAGCGACACGTCTTCAGAGCCGAATGAACTTCTCTGCGCACGTAGCTCCCGTTAAGCAGGCGTTTGGGAAAATGGAACCCACGTCAGCGTTTCGGCTGAGTGCTTGTGGATTTCTGATGTGCTTCTTGCGAGTATTGGTGAGCTTTCGAGGAGTATTCCATCGCTTTTCTCGAATGCTCCTGTCCGGTGATGTGATCCTCTTTACCGTGATGCACTGCAGCGGCACGGTGAGCGTGCGCCGCTAGTTCATGGAATTCGGCAGCTCTCTGATGGGCATCTTGTGGCATAGTTCCCTTTCGAAATGATCGGCGGAGTTATGTCTTTCGAAATCTGTTCGCGTACCTTCCCAGTCAAAACGTCGACGAAGAGCGAGTGTCCGCCGCAATCGTTTCCTTCGCGTTGTAAAAGAGGTTGCGAAGGGCCCGCACGATTAAACGAACCATCACAACGGTCGCACCCACAGCGATCGCAACAATACCTGCGGCAGCGTATGGATGCCGCGTCGCAAACCATATCAGAAAAACCACCGCCGCATCTTCACTGAGGCTCAGCGCAATGTTTGAAAAGGGTTCTGGCGAGTGTGTAACTGCCGCGCGAGCTGCGGTCTTGCCGCCGTGTGCCGCGAACGCAAGCAAGCTCCCTGCAAGCGTTGCTACCAGTTGCTCCCATTGCGGCAATTGCGCGGTCGCAGCGTAGGCGAGCACTGCCGCAACCGGCACCCGAACAAACGTATGGAGCGCATTCCAGAGAAGGTCGAATACGGGAATTTTGTCCCCGATAAATTCAACAAGAAAAAACACACCGCAAATGGCGATGACGTACCAGTTTTCGAGCGCTTGCAACGATGCAGGCAGGCTTAAGGCGTGACTGCGAGCCAGCAGGCCCAACATCCCTACCGTGGCATAAACATTCAGCCCTGCCGAAAAGCAGACCACGACAAGCAGAGCGGTAAGCTCAGTTCCGGTAGGGATACCGATCGTTAGCGCTGTAGTAAACATCGGTTCAATCGCGCATTGCTCTCATGGGCTATCACGACTGCTGAAAAACACCACGGGAACGCACCTGTTTTAAAAGCCAGGGGAATCCTACACCGAAGCGATTATAGAGGCGAGACGCGGGCGGTTTCAACCTTTGCAGACTGAGTGCGCAGGAGCGCTTCGACCAATTCCACCAGACGCGGGCTGGAACAAACTTCGTAGTACGGTCGTGTTGTGGAACTGGGGCCAATCTTCCCATCGGTCTGCAGTTGCCGCACATAACCCTTGCGCACCACGATGAGTTCGAGCGAGTCGCCCATCGGCAATTCACCGAAGTAAAGAGTAACCGGCTGCCGCCCCCAAGGCGTATCCAATTTCGTCTCCACTGTATCCATGGAAATTTCTTCGGCCAGCTTTTGGAACCCTTCTTCGTTGAGCTCTATGCCATTGAGATTGAAACGAATCAACAACTCCTCAGCCTCTTCCTCAGAAGCTCCTTCCATCGAGGTTTGAAACAGGAACATGCAGAACAGCGATGGATTACGTGCAAGCAGGCGCCGAGCCATCTTAGAACAGCCCGAAAGACGGTCGGAAAGATTGAGGGCTTTGGAGATCATAATTCGAGAGTCGCCGTTGATCCAGTAGGTGGGAGCTGAACTTTGAAAAGCTACTCCGATCCCCAGCTCTAAACGAGGCAGGTCGCTCGACTCGGCGCGCTGGTTATACGCCGCGGAAACAGCGAGGATTTGCCGCGCTAGAACGCAGGCCTTGGCTACCGGGCGCTGGTAAGAGCGGTTGGCTTCGGTCTCGAAAATTGCCAGCACGATTGCATCGCCTTCGATAAACACCTTCGCCGCTCCAAAGCGATCGAGCAGTTTGGTCACCGGCTCATGAAAGTTCAGGCTGAAATGGGATGCCGGATTCAGACCTCGATCGAGCAAGTCGTGTGTGATTTTTGTCGAGCCGCGCACATCCGCTTTGATAATTACATGAGAAACGACGCGGTCTTCGGTTGGCCGCGCCTCGTCTGGCAGCACGCATTCGTACAGCGTGTTGTTGAGCCGCGAAAGCTCGCGAGTCTTCTCATTGGTGATCAGGTTGATGCGTTCCATGCAAGTGGTCAAGTGCTCGAAGTTTCGCCGGGCCCGACGCAAGCGCATGAAATCCTCGGTGAAGCGCAGTACTGTCGCACGAATCTCGCTATGCGAAAAGCGGCGAACCTTCTTAGACAATTCTTCGATCGGTTTCATGGAGAAGCGCCGCGCTGGAAATTGCTTCAAAATATCCTCGACGCTCTTCAACTCATCACGGCTCACAAGCGCCTTGCGCAGCTGCTGCAAGTGAATTGGCGGGCAATAATCACGAAAGATGGAGCGGACTTCGTAACTCGCCAGAATGTGAACGATCAACTCGCGCTGCTCCAGGCGAGCGATCCAATCCTCCAGCAGCTTGTTACGCAACTCCGGCGCACCGCTGGATTGCGCATCAGGGTCAAAAAGGCGATGAGCATTCTCCGGCTCATTCAAATAATCCGCTAGGCGGCTCTGCCTTTGCCCGGAAAGAAAGGAGGCTTTTTGCTTCGCAGAATCGAGTTGCGGGCTCAGTTCCTCCAACTTCATATGGTTGCTGCGGATTCGCTTTTCAACCTCGCTCAGCGCGGCACGCACGTCGGACGGGTCGGCGGCTCGAACCAGTTTAGAGAGTAGCCCTTCGCTTCGCTCCAATTTGCGTAGCAAAGCCTCGCGCTCCTCCTCAAGCTGGACCAGCTCCGAGCGGGACGTAAGCGCCTGCTCAACCAGACTCGAATGGGTCTTCTGCAGGTCATCAGGGATCTCTGCGGTGTGTTCGACCGCCAGAACGGAATCGCGCACAAACTCAAGCAGCAGCGTATCCATCGCCTCAAAGCGATCCGGATCGCGCACGTAATTTCCCAGCAAAACATACTGCTCGGCAAAGAGCACGTCGTCCTTTCCGCCTTCCACAAAAACAAGGCGATTTTTCAGCAGGTCGTATGGCGACCCAAACTCTTCACCGAACAATGCGCGCCGAGATTTTGCAAGCACGTTTTCTTCAACGTCTACCAGATACTGGTGAATCTGCTGGCCAACCTGTCGAACAACGTTGCGGCGCCCGGCCTGAAGCTCCGAGAGCCGCGCCTTCATTACGTGCGCTTGCTCGCTGCGTTCGAAGTGTTCGCCGCGCTGGCGAACCCATTCCTTCCCTTCCAGGATTAGATTGGCGAATTGATTTCCGATTTCCTGGGTTAGGAATTTGATGAGGGCGATACGAAACAAAAAATCAATCTCGATATTCTTTTCGTATTTGGCGCGAGTGAGTGAGGCGTGCAAAAGCTCGCTGAGGATCTTCTTGAACACGCTCGTTTCCGGAGGTCGCGAAGGTCGCACGTCGAGCCCCGAAAAATAGGTCGTTGCTGTGGATTGGCGGATCAAATCGAGCAGATAACCGCGCGTAAACTGAATAAAGCGCGGGCTAAGAAAGACGTCGTGATGGATATTGTCCACGCCGACTGCCAATGAGGCCATCGGGAGGGTCACCGCATAGGTCTTGAGGTCAATCCTGGTGGGTTGTCCTTCGACCGGCGAATTGAGATGTTCACCCATGGTGTTCAGCCGATGCTCCGCCGTGACGGTCGGTTATTCAACCGCATAGAGAGCGACCCCTTCGACACTAGCAGGCGAATCCCGGGCGAACAAGACGCGGAACCCTACCGGTTAACAGTGGATACGAATCAGAGGCACCATGATGATGAGGATACCTGAGGCGATTCGAGATCGGAGATTCGGATTCGCCGGCGGTCATTTTCTATGTGCTCGAGATGGACGCGAATTGCCGGCCAATTTGAGTGCAGCGCAAATCGCTCGGACCATTCGATGATGAGCACGGCAGGTTCCACGAAGACATCTTCGAGGCCTAGTGTTTCGAGGTCATGGAAGTCTTCAACACGGTAGAGATCAGCGTGAAAAACTTTGCAGTGATTTTTATAGACGTGCACCAGTGTAAATGTTGGGCTGGTGACGTCATCCTCCTTCGCCGCACCCAGGCCGGCCACAATTCCCTTGGTTAGGGTGGTTTTGCCACTCCCCAAGTCTCCGGAAAGCAGCACCATCACCGGCGGAGTGAGCAATTTAGCGAGCTCGCGGCCCTGCTGCATGGTTTCTTCGGCTGCGTTGGTGATGATTTCAAGACTCACGTGCGCGCAACTCCGAAACCACGCGGCGGTAAGCATCGGACAGAAAATCGGCAATTCCCGAAGCAAGGCTCGATGTCTCGCCATGAACCAGTGCCGCGGCATCGCCAGCAAGGCCGTGCAAATAAACGCCGAATCCGAGCGTTTTTTCCCACTCGACAGTGCCGAACTGCGCTGTGAGTCCGGCGAGAATGCCGGTGAGTACGTCACCGGTTCCACCCTTGGCCATTCCCGGGTTTCCCGTGGTATTCACAAACACATGGCCGCTAGGCGTGGCCAAGATGCTGTGATAACCCTTCAAGATTACGTAGGCATTCCATTCCGCTGCTGCAAGCAACGCAAACTTTGCGCGATCGGCCTGAACTTCTTCGGTGGACTTGCCGAATAGCCGTGCCATTTCGCCGGGATGTGGGGTTACTGCAAGGAACCTGGACGTTCGCTGATTCAATTCCTGCGTGCGACCTGCGAAAGCGTTCAATCCATCAGCATCGAGAATCACGGGCTGCGTGCTTTCGCGCACAATCGTTCTGATGAACTCTTGCGTCTCCTGATGCGTGCCCAGACCTGGTCCAATCGCTAGTACGGTTTTCGCCTTGGCAATCGCTGCAAATCGTCCGTATTCCAAGCTCGCCAGCGCGGCTGCGCCGGTTTCGGTGGAAAGAAGCGGCTCGGTCATAAACTCCGCCTGCGCGCCCGCAACAATCGGCAATACAGATTCGGGCGTTGCTATGGTTGCTAATCCCGCTCCAGCCCGCAGGGCACCGCGTCCAGCCAAAATTGCGGCACCGCTTTTCCCGCGGGACCCAGCTATCAGCAACACATGGCCATAGCTCCCTTTATGGGCATCGGCACGCCGAATCAAGGGTAGCGCGCGAAATTCTTCAGGCTCGAGCCAGCGTACCTGGCTTGCGCCTACCTCGTCGATGAGTTGGCGCGGGGAGCCAATTGGGCGTACCACCAACCTGCCGCAGCACGCGGCGTCTTTGGAAATAAGCTGGCCGATTTTAGGCGCTGTAAACGTCACCGTTGCGTGCGCAAAAAGCGCCGGGCCTTGCGCAGGTTCTCCATCGGAAGGAAGGCCTGAAGGCATATCGACGGCGACTACCATCTCCGGCATTGCCGCTGTGCAACAACGAGAAATTTCATTTACGTGCTCAATCACTGCCCCCAGCAAACCTCCCACTGGGCCGTTAATTCCAGTACCAAGAAGCGCATCAATGACCAGGGGGCTCACCGCTAATTCTCCACGCACAGCCTCCCAGTGACAGGTGTCGGTAACGACCAGAACTTCTCCTCCCGCTGCACGCAGTCGAGCCAGGTTTGCGGCGGCTTCGCCGCGCACGGATTCCGAGTTCACAAATAGGTATACTTTCGCCGGCCATCCGCGTTCGCAAAGTAGCCGCGCAACGACAAATCCATCGCCACCGTTGTTTCCCTTGCCGCAGAGAACCGCGGCTCTCCCCTGATAGTTATCGCCCAGGCGAGCGCGGAGGACTTCGCAAACACTTCTGCCAGCGCTCTCCATCAGTTGCGCGCGGGAAAGTCCCCCGCGTTCGGTAGTCAAGCGGTCAACTGCGCGCATCTCGAACGCGGTGAGTGCTTTCATCGTTTCCTGACCCCTGCGGATTCACTCCAAATTGAGCACCTGCCAGGCATCGAGTATGGATCCAATCGCGAATTATGGATTTTGCCACAGGCAAAAATGGGAGGCCAATCCCAGGATCCTTGTTTAATCGATGCGCGCAACGATCACGGTCATGTCATCGGCCTGCTCTGGCGTTCCAGCCCACTCTTCTGCGGCCTGCATCAACGACTCGGCCACTACGATGGGAGTGGCATGGCGCAAGCTCGTGGCAAGGTCCTGCAGACGAGGTATCCCGAATTCCTCGCCATAGACATTTTCGGGCTCAATCAGACCGTCGCTATATCCCACGAGCAAACTGCCAGGCTCCATTTGAATTGTTCCTTGTTCATACAGGTAATCCTCGACTACGCCAACCACCATCCCACCGACGTCCAACCGGTGCACTTTGCCATCCGAAATACAGAGAGGAGGCAAGTGCCCGGCGTTGGTGTAGCGCAGTGTGCGTGTCACAGTGTCATAAACACCATAGAAAAATGTTGCAAAACGATCATCGGCGGTGTTATGGAAAAGATGGCGATTGAGCCGGGCAACCAGCGCGGCGGTGCTTTCTATTCCTGCGTCGCTCAGTACCTGGCTGCGTAGTGCCGCTTGAAGACTGGCCATCAGCAGAGCCGCAGAAATTCCCTTCCCGGAGATATCGGCGACAGCCATAGCTAGCCGCGTGGTACCCAGGGGAATGAAATCATAATAATCGCCGCTCACAACACGGGCTGCGCGACAGATAGCCTCCAGTTTGACTCCCGGAATTTGCGGCAACTCGCGTGGGAAAAGTTGTGACTGCACTTCGCGCGCGATCGAAAGCTCGTTCTCAAGCTTCTGGCGCTGCTTCTGCTCTTCGATCAGGTTGCTGATCGAGCCAATCATGGAGTTGAAAGATTCGCCCAACTCTCCGAGCTGATCTTCGCGCTCGATTCGCACGCGGTGCGTGAGGTCGCGCTTCTGGACAAACTGCGTGGCACGATAGAGGCCGTCCACAGCCTTGGTAATGGTTCGCGTGAGCACAACGCCTGTAACTAGGGCCGCAATCTCAATCAACAAGAAAACGATACCCACGGCAGCAAAGACCACGAGATATAAATCGCCCAATTCACCAAGCGAAGAAAAGATTCGACGATTTAATTGCGAAGGCCGCGCTGTAAATACGCCGAGAACGGGGCGATTTGTTCCAGACCCCTGGGGGGGGCCGAGGTAAATAACGCTGCGATTGGAGATGCCGTTGATAGCCGAGTCTAGAAAAAACAAGGGCGGCTGAAGCGAGCGCTTCTGCGTGGCAATGCGCGTACCCTCGCGATACCCAACGTCGCCAATCTTGTATGTGATCCCCTGGGGCTCACCAGGCTGTGCCGGGCGTACCAGGATAAGGTTGATCGGCCCGAGATCGGTGGCCACGGTTTCGAGCAGCGCGGGAGTCACCGGGACAGCTAACGACGCAACAGCAGGGCCCTTGAGGGTTTCATATCTTCTCAAGGTAAACAACTGAAGCTTTCCTCCGACCTGCACCATTCCGGAAAATGCTTTTGCCGATGGTTGGCCGATTTGAGTGAACAGTGCAGGATTTGCGTGAAGATCAACCACTAGTCCAGGCAGATCCCGCTGATGCGTCGCGTCTATCTGCGCGCGTCGCGCGTCCTCGGCGGGGTCGTGCGGCAAGCCGGTCGAGTGACTAAGCCCGACCACCAGATGGTCGCCGGCATCGGCAAGCATTTCGACCCGCTTATATAGATCATCCCAGAGGAGGTATCCGCCCAATTGTGAATATAAAATCGCCGCGGAAATTACCGTCATGATCAGCAGAAGCAAGACGGGTACAACGGCGATGAAGACGTAGGCGACAATCAGGCGGTTGCGCAAGCTCCATAGCAAGCGCGTGCGCCACCATGCCAAAAACCGCAACAATAAATACGCGGCAGCAAGAAAAAACAGGAGACTGAAGAAGGTGGGTAGCACAAGATGCAGGCGGGTAAGACTAAGGATCCAAAATGCCACGCGAAGCAAGACTAGAACGATGGCGATCTGATCCAGGAGGGTGAGCAGTCTCCACCATCGGCGGAGAACGCGCAGCCAAACCCTTAGGGAGAAGTCAGCCATGGGCAACCAGAACAGACTACTTTACTTGAAGGCCGCGTCAGGAGGAAAACTTGTTCTGCGAAGCTTGCTCGTAGCGGACACCTGCGAGAGCTACATGGCCCCTTTTGCGGGATGAATGCGGTTCTCGGACTACGGGGCGCCACACCAGCGCGTGGGGAAAACCAAGCGATGGAATTCAGCGTAAACCGTTCCGAACTGCTCAATGAGTTGAACATGACGCAAGGGGTCATCGAGCGCAAGACCACGATTCCCATGAGCCCGCGCATGGAATGCAACGGAGTCACTCTCCGCGCGCAACGGCGGAATATTTTTCGGGTCTCGGCCGGAAGCGTCGTGATTTATCTTCGAGCGGGGTTGCTGATTTTGCTGTGGTACCGGCTATAACCGAAATAAATCAGCAGTCCAATGACCAGCCAGGCAATCAAGCGAGCCCAATTGACCCATCCGAGCTTGTACATCATGTAGCCGTTGCTGACGATTCCCAAGATCGGCACGAGAGGCACCCAGGGCGTACGGAAGGGGCGAGGCTGCCCTGGATTGGTGCGCCTAAGAACCATCACCGCGATGCACACGATGACGAAGGCAAGCAGCGTCCCTATGTTCACCATTCTTCCGATATCTTCAATCGGTGTAATGCTGCCAACGATCGCCGCCAGAAGTCCAACGAGAATCGTGTTTTTGTACGGCGTGCGAAAACGGGGGTGTACGGCGGCAAAGAACTTTTTGGGAAGTAATCCATCATTGGCCATCGCGTAAAGGACCCGCGTCTGCCCTAAGAGCATTACCAGCATTACGCTGGTGAGTCCTGCTAGCGCTCCGAGAGTGATGATGTGAGACGCCGTGGTTAACCCGCGGTCAAGGAACGCGCGAGCCAGCGGGGCCTCCACGTTGATCTCGCGCCAAGGCACCATACCCGTCAGAACGGCAGCCACGAGGATGTACAGTACCGTGCAAACCAGAAGAGAGGCGATGATCCCGATGGGCAGATCACGCTGCGGATTCTTTGCTTCTTGCGCGGTGGTGGATACCGCGTCGAATCCGATGTACGCAAAGAAAATGTATGCCGCGCCCGCGCCAATTCCCGCGAAGCCATTGGGTGCAAATGTGGTCCAGTCATTACCCCAATTTGCAGCGTTGATGTACTTTATGCCCAGGCCAATCACAAACAGTACGACCGCGACTTTGATGACCACGATGGTCGCATTGAACCGCGCGCTCTCTTTAATTCCGATCACGAGAATCGCCGTGATCACGAGGGCAATGCAAAACGCCGGCAGATTGAACCCAATTTCCATCCCAAAAAGGGTCGGGGCCCCCACCATGTCATGAGCACGCTGCACCAGGTCCGCAGAATGGGCGCCCATGATGACTCCCACCCTGTCCAGGAACGCTGCCGTTCCCGGGACCAAATTCGGATCGGATGCGGCGGCCATCTGGCGAGCCACGATTTTTTCGGCGGTACTTAACGCAGTCCAGTGGTCATACGCCAGCCAGAGAGGCATCTTGATATGGAAAATGTTCAGAAGCTCGATGAAGTGGTTTGACCAACCGGATGAGACCGTGCTGGCACCCATGGCGTACTCGAGGGTAAGGTCCCATCCGATGATCCACGCAAAAATCTCACCGAGTGTCGCGTACGCGTAGGTGTATGCGCTGCCGGCCAGGGGAATCATGGCGGCGAACTCTGCATAACAAAGGCCCGCAAATGCGCATCCCAGCCCTGAGAGCACGAATGACAGCATCAAGCCAGGCCCGGCATAATGTGCGCCCAGGCCAGAAAGCACGAATATGCCTGCGCCGATGATCGCGCCGACACCGAGGGCCGTCAGTTGAAATGGCCCGAGAGTTCTTTTCAGGCTATGAGTGCCGGTTTCTCGTGCCTCCTCCAGCAGCAGGTTCAACGGCTTCTTCGTCAGCAGTGGACTGCCCATGCGCTTTCCTCCTTAGCTCTGTTCAGTTGCTGCGCTTACTATGTTTGCGAGAGACGCGGGTGCCGAATCAACTCAAACCGGCAACGGTGAACCTAACTCGATCAACGCTCAGGCGCTTGAGCTCGCTTACGGCGACTCCACATCCAATAGACCGGCACACCCAATAGCACAATCAGGAGTCCTGGCCAAGTTGTTTGCGTTTTGTAAAGCAGCAACACGAGCATAATGGCGCTCGCGGCGATGATATATAGCGCAGGAAGCACCGGATAACCAAGAGCTTTGTACGGGCGCTCAACTGCAGGACGCTTGCGCCGCAGCACAAAAATCCCGGCGATGGTCAGTATGTAAAAAAGGAGCACGGAGAACACAACGTAATCGAGCAAATCGTTGTATAAATTTCCATACGAAATCACGCCGGACTTGCCGTCAACCAGGCGTGTGCGAGGCAGCACCAGGAATGCTGTCCAAAGCCCCTGGAGCACAAGCGCCCGCGCAGGCACGCGCTTATCGTTTAGCTCGCCGGTAGACTTAAAAAACAAGCCGTCACGCGCCATGGCGTAATAAACTCGCGCACCCGCCATGATCAATCCATTGTTGCAGCCGAATGTGGAAATAACGATGGCCCCAGCCATTAAGTAAGCCCCAGTATATCCGAAGATGGCGCTAAGCAGCGCCGTGGCCACGCGATCGTCGGGTGCATTCTGAATCTGTGCGAGCGGCAAGGTCATGAGATAGGCCACGTTCGCCAGGCAGTAGAGAGTAATGACAATGATGGTGCCAAAGGCCATCGATAGCGCGACGTCGCGCTTGGGATTTTTCACTTCGCCGGCCGTGAAAGTGATGTTGTTCCATGCGTCGGCGGAAAATAGCGAGCCGACCTGTGCCACGCCAAAAGCCACGAAAAGACCAAACGCTCCGCTGGCCGCAGTGACTGCAGGCACGAGCGATTTCAAGAAATCAGCACCTGGCTCGAGTGGCACGGTTCCGCGAATTTCCCAGAAGCGGCCGAAATTGTCACGCATCGCGGCGGCGTTGCGGCCCACAAAAATGCCCAGCAAAATCAGCGCGGCGAGCGAGAGGGTCTTCGCACTGGTGAAAATATTTTGAATCAGCTTGCCGAGGCGCACGCCGAGCGTGTTCAAGAAGGTGATCAACAGGATCATGATAACGGCGACGAGTTGCTGCCAGGAAAGACTGATCGCATACTTCCCAGAGAGCGCAATTGGCGGAATAATCCAGGCGGTGGGCGAGATAGCCGGCGCGAATACTCCGAGATAGCGCGCAAATCCCACCGCGACTGCCGCGATGGTTCCCGTCTGAATCACCAGGAAAAGCGTCCACCCGTAGAGAAAACCCCAGAGCGGTGAGTAAGCCTCACGCAAGAAAACATATTGCCCGCCGGCGCGCGGCATCATTGCGGCAAGCTCGCCATAGGCCAGCGCAGCGGACACAGTGAGCAGCCCGGTGATAATCCATGTCGAGAGCAGGCCTCCCGGGGAACCGGTTTGTCGCGCGATATCGGCGGCCACAATGAAAATGCCGGACCCGATCATCGAGCCAACCACGATCATGGTGCCGTCGAAAAGACCGATGGCGCGAACGAAGCCAGTGTCGGCGCTTGTGGAAGCTCGGGTAACAGCCCTGGCAGACTCAGACACTGTCTGGGTTCCTTGCGCTACGAATTTTCTGCTGTTGGATTCGTTGCAAGTACTCACGCGCGCGCTGGCCTGGGTCTGGGGCGCAGAGTATGTCGCCGGCCACGGCAAATGAATCTGCCCCGGAGGCGAGCACTTCTTCGGTACGCTCAAGGGTAATCCCACCGATGGCGACGATGGGTTTTGCGGTCATCGCGCGCGCTGCGCGAATTAATTTCGTTCCGACCACCGGGTCGGGATTCGCTTTTGTGTTCGTCGCGAAGATCGGGCCTATGGCGATGTAATCTGCGGAACTAGCAGCGGCGCGGCGCACCTGATCAAGATTGTGAGTGGAAACTCCTACCCAGGATTGTGGTCCGCAAATCGCGCGCGCACAGTCCGCACCTAGATCTTCCTGACCCACGTGAACACCGTCGGCGCCCGCTAGCACAGAGATGTCGGCACGATCATTCACGATGAAACGGATTCGATGTGAATGAAACAATGCCGACAAGCTCCGGGAAGTTTCAAGATACTGGCGGGACGTTGCGGTTTTGTTGCGATATTGAATAAGCTCAAGCCCGGCTTGGGCCAACATTTCCGCGCAGGCCAACTCCGACGTTTTGAGCAACGTGGCGTCCATTATTGCATACAGCTTTGCAAAGACAAGCGGCATTTGCGCTATTTTGCGTTCGCCGGCGCAAAACGGTCAAGGAAATGCGTATGCAACTGGCCGTCACTGAAATCAGGCTCGGCGAGAATTTTGCGGTGCAGCGGAATCGTGGTCTTCACACCCTCGACCACGAACATTTCCAGGGCTCTGCGCATGCGCGCAATGGCCTCGGCGCGGTCTCGCCCGTGCACGATCAGCTTGGCAATCAGCGAATCGTAGTAAGGTGGAATGACGGCGTCAGCGTGCGCGGCAGAATCCACGCGCACACCGGTGCCGCCAGGCGGCTGAAACGTAGTGATGCGCCCGGCGGAGGGCACAAACGTGTCGGGGTCTTCCGCATTGATGCGGCATTCGATGCTATGGCCAGAGAATTTTACCTTGCCGACGGCGTCATCAAGTTTCTCGCCCGCCGCCAATCGAATCTGCGATTTGATCAAGTCCACGCCGGTAACCATCTCGGTGACGGGATGCTCCACTTGAATTCGCGTGTTCATTTCGATGAAATAAAAGCTCCCATCCTCATCCATCAAGAATTCGACCGTGCCGGCATTAGAGTACCCGATTTTTTTCAGTACTCCGACAATGCGCGAGCCTATTTGCTCACGTTGCTTGGCGTCCAGCGCTAGCGAAGGAGACTCTTCGACTAATTTCTGGTGACGCCGTTGAATGCTGCATTCGCGCTCACCCAAATGCATGACATTACCGTGACGGTCCCCCAGCACCTGAAACTCGATGTGCCGTGGCCGCTCAATGAATCTCTCGGCATAAACGTCGGGAACGCCGAAGGCCTGCTGGGCTTCATTGTGCGCTGCTCGGAATGCCGGCAACAGTTCTTCCTGGCTGCGAACTACGCGCATCCCGCGGCCGCCGCCTCCGGCAGATGCTTTGATGATCAGTGGAAAGCCGATTTGCTGCCCGGCAAGCTCAAGGGCTTCTTCGTTTTCAATGATGCCATCTGTCCCGGGTACCGTCGGGAGGCCCATTGCCTTCATCTCACGCCGTGCACGGTCTTTTTCTCCCATCAATCGAAGCGTCTCCGGCTCCGGACCAATAAACGTGATATGCGAGGCTTCGCATACCGCCGCGAAATTGGCATTTTCAGACAGGAACCCGTATCCGGGGTGGATGGCGTCCACATTGGTGATTTCCGCAGCGCTGATCACTTGCGGGATATTGAGGTAACTTTCCGTGCTTCGCGCCGGCCCGATACACACGGCTTCATCGGCAAAACGCACGTGGAGCGAGTTGCGATCAGGCTCGGAATAGACCGCTACGGTAGCGATGCCCAGTTCCTTACAAGCGCATATAACGCGCAAAGCGATTTCTGCTCGATTGGCGACCAGGATTTTGCGGAACATCATAAGGTAGGATTTACTTCTTCCGGCTCGGCCGGATGATAAAGAGGGCCTGGCCGTACTCGACGGGCTGGCCATTTTCCGCCATCATTCCCGTCACCTCGCCGCTAACATCAGATTCTATTTCATTCATTAACTTCATGGCTTCAATGATGCAGAGCACTTGGCCTGTCTGGACCGTGTCACCAACCTTGACGAATGCGACGCCACCCGGTGTGGGCGACTCATAGTAGGTTCCTACGATAGGGGACTTGATGGTATGGAGATTTTCGTCGATTTGCGCCTCGAGGCTGCTTTCGCGCGTCGTTGCCGCAGACGATGGAGAAGCCGAGGTCCCGGCAATTTCTTCCAACACCCCGCTTGCGCCTTCCACGGCCTGACCAGGGGACGCAACATTGTTGGCCGGGCTCGACGCTGAATTTGCGCCCGCCTTCTTTAGACGAATGCGCAGATCTCCACGGGAATATTCGAATTCCTCCAGATGGTGTTCGGCCATGAAGCCGAGCAAGCTCTCGATTTGATTCAGGTCAAGCTGCGATTCACCCGTGGCGGGCTTGGCAGGTTTCTTCTTAGCCATGGATACTCAAAGTTCTAGGAAATCGCGCGGCGCAACGGTCAAAACCTCGACGCGATCAGCATGTACAGCCACGTCGTCTTCGATCCGGATTCCACCAACGCCCTGGACATACACTCCGGGTTCGATGGTTACGACATTCCCCGCTTGCAGGAGTTGTTTTTGGCCTCGCGCAAGCCTGGGATCCTCATGGATCTCCAAGCCCAAGCCATGCCCCGTACTGTGAATAAAATACTTCCCTAAACCCATGCCCGCCAGAACCCGCCGGGCGGCCCCGTCGATGTCTCCCGCCAGCGCGCCGGACCGCGTAGCAGCGATCGCTGCCCCCTGGGCCTGGCGCACGGCCTCATACCAGTTGCGGATACGCGATGAGGCCTTCCCTACGTATACCGTACGCGTCAAATCGCTACAATAGCCGGCGAGTATAGCACCCAGGTCGAGCACGACCAACTCATTTTTCCTCAGCTTCTTAGCTGTGGGGCGTGCATGAGGGAGTGCTGCCCGCGCTCCGAAAGCCACAATGGTCTTGAAGGACGGCCCTTCGGCGCCATTGCCTCGCATTCGGTACTCGATTTCGGCGGCAATTTCAAATTCCCGCACCCCCGGCTTCAACAACGGCAGCACCTCCGCCAAGGTGCTGGACGCCAGTCGTGCCGCCCGGCGCATCCGGTCTATCTCATCCGCGTCCTTAATGGCCCTCAGACCCTCGACCATTGCCGTTAGGGGGACCCAGCGCGTGCTCGGACCGGTCGCCCGGCGAAGGGCTTTCATCTGAGCCACGGTCACTTGGCTGGCCTCGAAGCCAACCGTAACCCGTTTCCTCCGTAACCATTCCCCAACTGATTTCACGAGTGGGCCGCGAGATATAACCAGTCGAGCGCCAATTCGCAACTCTTGCCGAGCCTGAACCGTAAAGCGCCCGTCGGTCAATAGGGCCACGCGGCTCTCATCAACCAGCAGCGCTCCCGAATCCCCGGAAAATCCGGAGAGGTAGAAAATGTTCGGCAAATGCGTGATTAACAACGCCCCGATACTTTTGGCCGCCAGGCGTGCCCGTAACAATCTCAAACGGTGTACGTAAACGTCGCTCATGAGACCTCGACTACCTAAAACAAAAAGGAGGAGACCAGTGTCCCCTCCCCTTCGCCCTTAGGAAGATTGCTGTGGATCGCTGCGAGCTGCGCCCACCCGGGTCCGGTTGTTACCCCGGAAGAACTCGAGGAGTCAGGAAGAACAACAGCTCCTGAGCGGTATTGTTGATGTTGGTCCTTCGGAAGAGATGGCCGATCAGAGGCAAGCTTCCGATGAAGGGCACTTCGGTGATGTCGGTGCGCTGTTGCGAGATGATGATCCCGCCAATCACTACTGTTCCGCCATCCAGCACGGTTACCTTGGTCTCTGCCGATTGCGTGTTCAATGCAGGAATACCCTGGACGCGTGGGATACCGTTGTCGATCTGGGTGTTCTCAACGAGCACATCCATGAACACGGTTCCCTCGGCGGTGATTTGCGGAGTCACCTCAAGCCTCAGGACCGCATCGATAAACTGAACGGAAATCGTGTTGTTGATCGTCGTCTGGATGGGAATCTTGGTTCCCTGTTTTACGACGGCCTTCTCGTTGTTTTGGGTAATGACCTTCGGCTTAGAGAGTAATTTGCCGATACCTTTCGCTTCTGCCGCAGTGATGAATAGGTCGAGAGCGAAGTTCGGTGAGCGGTGCAAGAAAGTCACGCCGCTGGTCGGAACGCCGGCGCCCAAATTCACCAGTAAGGGCATCGAAGTTGTGCCCGCCGTGGTCAGAGGCGGCAAGACACTTGGGCCGTTTGCGACAGGACTGGTTCCAACCTGCGACGCCCCTCCAAACAGAGAGCGTCCACCGGTGGTCGTGCCTTCCATACCAAGCTGTACGCCGATATCGCGCGAAAACGCCCGCGACGCCGATACCACACGCGCCTCGATTTCCACTTGCTGCGATTTCCGATCGAGCTGCCGGATCAAGTTCTCAATGGGTGGAATGACTGCCGGAATATCGCGGACGATAACTGTATTCGATCGAATGTCGGCCAGAATCTCTCCGCGCGGGGTCAAGAATCTCTTGAGCGTGTCGCGCATGGTTTCGGCCTTGGAATAGCTGAGGACTTTCGTCCAAGTAACCGGATCTATGGCATCATTCTGTGCCTTGGCCAGGTCGCGGCTGGTTTCGGCTTCTCTCTTCAGAGTGTCACGCGTCGCTACGCGCAGCACGTTTCCGCTAATCTGTTTGTCCAAGCCATTGTTCTGCAGCACGATGTCAAGCGCCTGGTCCCAGGGAACCTCATCGAGCACAATCGTGAGCGTGCCCTTCACGGCGGGGTCCAGAACAACGTTTAACCCGCTGATCTCGTGAATCAAGCGAAAGAAATCTTTCAGGTCAACATCTTTCAAATTCACGGAAATCGGTTCACCGGTGTACTTTCCGCTAGTAGCCGGAGGCGGCGTATTGGCCTGAGCTGGGCGTGGCACCTGAGTCTGTGCGGGCACAGGTGCAGCCTGTTGCGATGCGGGCTCTTGAGCACCTCGCGGAGCCAGTGGCTGCCGGGTTCCTCCAAAACTAGCAAGGTGGACTGAGGGCTGGGTCAGCTCTGCCGGCAATTGAATCCTGGGAGCCTGCACTGCGGTCACACGACGCGCATGAGTTGCTGTAGGGCGTGATTGTTCCACGACAAATTTCACTGGACGAATCTCGGCTTTGGGATCCCCTAGCTTTACCTCGTCGTTCTCAAAAGCGGCATTGGCCGCAGAGCTCGAAGAAACCGAGGACGGGGTTGCCTGAGCCGCCGGGGCCAGTGCGTCGTCGAAGACCACCACCACAGCTTTTCCCTCACTCTTGATGGAGTACTGTGCCGTTGACGTCAGGTCAATCACGACCCGAGCAATCTCTGGTTTGTATTGCGCCATGCGGATGGACTGGATAGGAGCAGCTTCACCAGCAATTTTGGACTGCTTAACGGACAATCGGGTCGCACTGAAGTCCAAGACTAAACGGTCCGGGCTTTTCATCCGCTGCGCACGATATTTTAGCGGACCTGTACCGTCGATGTGGACTGTGCTGTGCTGGCCGTCGTGCGTCAAACCAACGTTCGCGATTACGGAAGCAGGCGACGTCCCCTGCTCTGCCCGGTTCAAGACCGCCGAGAGTGGATTTCCCGCGGCAGAGGTCATCGCCGTTGGGGATTGCGCCAGCAGCGGGCTAGCCGCGACTATCAGGCTCGCCAAAAGCAGGGAGCCGTGCCGGTAGGCCGGCGAATTCGTCTTCATTGCTGTTCTCCTGAACTGGGGTAAATTCGTTTGTTTACTTGACGCTCGACAGGCTTACCAAAAGCGTCTTTGCCATTCTCATGGAAGGAAATGCCATCCATCGAGATTTTCTCGACGCGGCCATCGTAGAGTTGGTCGCCCTCACGCAGGAAATAAGTCCGCTGCTGCGGATTGGACACGACTGCGATCATCGTGTTTGGCGCGCGCACGAGACCATCCAGACGCAGGGTGCTGATCACCAGGCCAGCTTTGCCTGGCAATTTTGGTCCGGTGTCGCCGCCTTCTTTTTGGCGGCCCACCAGCGATTCAAATGGATCTCGCCTCGCTATCTTGGGCGGTTGCTGCTTGGCTGAAATCATCGCGCCGCTCTTCGCGGAGCTTTTTGCGGGACCCTTTGCAGCAGGAGTCTTTGCCGGAGTCTTTGCGGCAACTGGCGTAGGCTTCGGAGTTGTCGGGCTTGCGGCAGGTGTCTTTTGTACTTCCTTTACCGAAGTTAACGAGGGAGCCTTGGCGGGGGCGGGAGCCGGAACTTTCGCGGTACTTGAAGCCTTGGCGGCATCCCCAACTGGCTGTTTCACTGCAAGGCTCCCTGTTTTTGTGCTCGCGTCTGTCTTGGCGTTGTTCCCGGGTGCAGGCGATGTCTTGCCCGGTGGCGTTGTGGCGGCTGATGGTGCTGCCGGCGCGGCGGCTTTTTTCACTGGAGCAGGCGCGGCAGATGCAGGTTTAGAGTCGCCCTTCGCGGCAGCCTTCGCCGGCGCCTGAGGAGAGTCCTTAGCTGCAGGTGTCACTTGCGCCAGTACGCTCGGTGCGGCCCACACCAGCATCGCAGCCGCTATTGCTATCGTTAGCATTTTTCGATATCGCATCGTTAGCTCATTCCCCACTATGGCTTACCGGGTTGCTTGCCCGGAGCTTTCACGGCTTGTACCGACCCGGTCGTATCGGCGATCTTGGTGAAGTACGTCGTAACCACAAAAACGGCACTCACCGTCGACCCCGGGCGCACCGGGTACTTCATACCCCTCGATTTTTCTGGATCATCGAATTGCAAGTCACCGACATTGATAATTCTCGATAGGCGGCTCATCCGCGAAAAGAAATCGAGGATGTTGAAATATGGGCCGTCTGCCTGGATCTGGAAGGGCATCTCGTAATGGTATTCCTTGGGAACCACCGGCTCCGCTACCAGCCGGCGGATTTGCACGTTGGATGCCGAAGCCGCGCCTTGCACCAGGCGGATGAATTCATCCAGCTCTTTCTCTTCGGGCACAATGGTTTTTAAGGTGTCAAGTTGCTTTTGCAGACCTTCCACGTCTCTCTTGAAATCGGCATAACGCCGCTCATAAACCTGCAGTTGCGTTACGTCACTCTGCAGATTTTCTTTTTGCTTCAACAGTTGCTCGAGACTCACGCGTTCGCTCTGCACCGGCGAAAACGGCACAAACTCACCAAGCCCGAAGATCAGCAGGGCCATTAGCGTGAATACCAGCAACTGGAGGTACCACGGAAATTCCCGAAACGAAAATGCCATGGTCGTCCCTTACCCTTTCCTCGGAGCGGGCGCGGATGGATTCGCAGGTGCGCCTGCCGGCTGCAATCCCGCCGGCGCGATCTCAGCGTTCAAAGTGAATATAAACGTTTGCACTGCCGTGTTTTTCTCGTCCTGCCGCGACTCTTTGATTTCAATCTTCTGAAAATATCCTGAGCGCCGCATTTGCGTAATGTAGTTGGCCACGGCGTTCATGGATCCCGCCGTTCCTTCGATCACAAGCGTATTGCCCTTGCGCGACATGGACGTCAGCCAGAGCGCGTCGGTGCGAGACACGGTCGTCGAAATCGTGTCCAGTAACTCCTGGCCGCCTGTACGGTCGCGCTGCAACTGCTCGATGACATTAATTCGCTGAGTCAACACCTTTTTCCGCGCGTCGAAGGTATCAACTTCCTGTTTCAGGCCTTCCAGCCGCAGTTTTTCGGCTTTTAGTTTGCCGATTTGCTCCTGCGTCTTGCGGACTTCGGAGTGCAAAGCCGCATAATGCAGCCACAACGCCCCGATCGAGAGAGCCAGGGCGCCAACAATCAGCATCAACTGGAACATCGCCCCGAGCGGAACTGGCCGGCGAGCGGCCTTGGGTCGAACTTGGCCAAGCAGGTTGATCCGAATCATGGCTAGTCAAAACTCCTCAACGCCAGCCCGACAGCGATTGACAGGCGCGGCGCCAATTCACGAATTTGCTCTTCGCTGTGCCGGCTCGGATTGGGTGTCACTTTCCGAAACGGGTACAGCTCTTCCACGGGCATCGCAAATTCCTCGCGCAACAGGTCCAGCAGACCCGGCACGCGCGCAGTTCCTCCCGCCACACAAATTCTCTGAATATTTTCTCCGCTGGCAGTGGCCCGGAAAAAGTCGAAGGTCTTCTGGATTTCCAGCGTCAGAATGTCGGACACCGACCGCAAAATCTGTCCGCGCTGTTCATCCGTGACGCTGGCGATGTTTTCGCCCTTCTTCAATCTTTCCGCGTCGTCGAAGTTGAGATCCAGTTCCTTCTGCAGGGCATCGGTGTATTGATTTCCGCCAACCGAAACGTCGCGCGTAAACAGCGGCACGCCGCCCCGTACGATATTGATATTCATCACGCTGGCGCCCACATTCAACAACGCCACTGTCTGCCCTGCATCCGGCTCGTAATTCATCTCGAAACAGTTTTGCAGCGCGAACGCATCGATATCCACGACCACCGGCGTCTTACCGGCCTGCGCCAGGACGTTCGTGTGGTTCAGAATTTTGTCTTTCTTCACCGCTACCAGCAGCACATCCATCTGTGAATCCATCGATTCCAGCAATTGGTAACTGAGGTTCACGTCGGCGATATCGAAGGGGATATGCTGGCTCGCTTCCGAGGGGATGCGGTCGAACAGCTCGTCCTCGGTCATCAGCGGGAGCGTTACGCGCTTGACGATCACGGAGTGCCCGGACACTGCCGTGGCCACGTTTTTCGTCCTAATTTTCTGCGCGTCGAACACTTTGCTGATGGCCGCCGCGACCTGCGGCGCGTCCATAATGGCCCCGTCTACTACGGTATCCTGTGCCAAGGGCTCCAAACCGTAGCTCACCAGCTCGTGCATCCCGCCACGATTGAGCTTCAGTTCCACCGCCTTTATCGAGCTGGAGCCTATGTCCAGCCCTACCATCTGTTTAGCTTTTCCTCCGCCAAACATATCGCGGCCTCTCTCTCAAGTTCTGCTCAGGGCGGCTGAGGTGCGTTTTCTTGCGTGGCCCTGGTTCATCTTACGTTCCATCCAACGGTCCAAAATCGTTTTACGAAACTTCCACCGGTTCCCCAACTTGAAGGCTGGAATCTCACCCTCAGTGATGTAGCGATACAGCGTGTCCGGCGAAATCCCCAGATATTGGGACGCCTGACGAACGTTCATAACTTCGCGTGATTCATTCACCGAGAACTTCCACCCTGGCAACTCTTGCCCAAGTTCACTGTCCCGCAGGATGGCACCTGACACGCCCTGAAGTTTCTGGGTGCTCCCCCGGTGAATCCGTTATTGCATCGGGTAGTGGACCTGTCAAGAATTCGATTCCCGGAGTTGTCCTAAGAATAGCGGCAGTCAGGGGTGTTTACCGCGGGTTTAACCGCAGTAAAATCAATTCATAGGGTTTTAGAAGTTCTAGTACCACTACAGGTAGGGGTTAGTTTCAACACACAAGACTAGTGTGCTTTTGACTACCGCGTGATCCCAAGCTTGTTCCAAAGCGCGTCAACTCTCGATCGCGTCTCTGCATCCATCACGATTTCGTCGGGCCATGGACGGCTGAACCCCTCGCTCGCCCACTTTCGCGTTGCATCGATTCCCATCTTAGAGCCGAAATCCTGCATTCGCGCTGCGTGGTCGAGGGTATCCACTGGACCAAGGGTGAATTGCACGTCGCGTTCGGGGTCCATCGCGCATAAAGTCTTCCAGACCACTTCGCGGAAGTTCTGCACGTTCACGTCGTGGTCCACCACGATGATCACTTTCGTTAACATCGCCTGCCCTAAAGACCAAATCGCGTTCATGATTTTTCGCGCGTGCCCGGGATACGATTTCCGTATCGAGACGATCATCAAGTTGTGAAAAATCCCCTCCGCAGGCATGGCCACGTCAACGATCTCCGGGTACTGCAGCTTCATCACAGGAAGAAATACGCGCTCGACAGCATGACCCATATAGAAGTCCTCCTGCGGCGGCGGTCCGACAATGGTCGTAAGATAAATCGCATCGCGGCGATGCGTAATACAGGTGAGATGGAAAACCGGGTACTCCCCTTCCAGCGAATAAAATCCGGTGTGATCTCCGAAGGGCCCCTCGGTGCGCATCTCGTCCAAGTCCACATAGCCCTCGAGCACAATCTCCGCCTGCGCCGGAACCTCGAGTGCGACTGTCTCGCACGGAACCAGCTCCACCGGCTCGCGCCGCAAAAACCCCGCGAACATAATTTCATCCAGGTCCGGAGGTATCGGTAGAACCCCCGCGAGACACGTTACCGGGTCAGCTCCAATCGCCACGGCTACTTCGATTCTTCCCCGCGCGTTGGCCTTACGCGCCCGCCGAAAGTGCTCTGCGCCGTGCTTCTGCGTCTGCCAGTGCATGCCCGTGGTACGCTCGTCATAGAGGTGCATGCGGTAGATTCCAACGTTACGCTTTCCGGTCTCCGGATTTTTCGTGAAGACCAGCGGCCAAGTAATGAATCGCCCGCCATCCTGCGGCCAGCACTGCAAGATCGGAAATTTCAGAAGATTGATATTGTCCTTGGTAATCACTTCCTTGCACGGGCCGCTCTTTGCGGTCTTCGGAAAGAATGAACCCAGCTCCGCGAGCTTTGGCAGAATTTTCAGTTTGTCAAAGAGTCCTTGCGGCGATTGCAGATCCATAAAACCGCGGATTCGGGCAGCAACGTCGTCGAGCGCATTTACCTCCAGCGCAAGATTCATCCTTCGTTCGCTCCCCAGCATGTTTATGAGCAATGGATGCAGTGAACCCTTCGGCTTTTCAAAAAGGAGCGCTGGCCCACCTGCTCTTGTGACCCGCTGGGTAATTTCGGTGACTTCCAGTACTGGATCGACTTCCACAGTGATGCGCTTCAGCTCGCCTTCCTTCTCGAGCCTCTTGATAAACTCGCGCAAATCCCGGTAGGCCACAATCTCCTCCCCGACAAATTGCAAGCAAAGAACCTTGCATGATCCGCAACGAATGCGTCGAAGCGGTCACTCTAGCACGAATTTAATGCGCTGATTTTCAGGAGTCCAGATCGTCCATCGGGTGAGCGGCCGGGCTGCCAAAGCTGAGACGGTACCCGCGCCACGACAAGCAGCGCCATACCGAAAAATACATGGGCAGCTTTTGGTTTCCGTGTGCGGATCACGGCGTGTCTCGCATCAAGAATCCCTCATTGATGTTGCGTGTCGTCAACTCCTAACAGCTTCCAGGATAGATACGTTGGCGCCAATAGGAATCTCTTTCACAAAGCGGAATCCCGCTGCCTCGAAGACCTTTGCATACTCGGCGCTGGTACGCTGCCGGCCCGTGAGCAAGGTCAGCATGTTCACGTCTAGCATCTTGGACCAGTCCGGACCAGGATCGTCAGGAACAATCGACTCGATCAGCAGCAACTTGGCATGCGCCGGTGCAGCGCGACGCACAGCCGAGATGATGGCCACCGACTCTTCATCGCTCCAATCGTGGATGACTTCCATCATCAAATAAGCATCGGCAGCCGGCAAAGCATCTTTGAAGAAGTCGCCCGCCTGAAGCTTAAGCCGCTCCGACGCTATCGCGGAAGCATTCTGTATCACGTGCGGAAGATCGAAGAGCACACCTTTCGCCCCAGGCGTGGCCTCCAGCACGCCGCGCAGCAGGTGACCTTGCCCGCCGCCAATATCGGCGACCAATTTAAAAGTTTTGAATGAGTACGTGTTGAGCACGCCGGCAACCTGCCCATGCGCCTTTCCGGTCATGGCCTCGTTGAAGATCTTTGCGGCATCTGGATGCTTCGCGAGGTAAGCCCAAAATCCCCCCGGCACAAGCTTATCGAGCGAGGGCTGACCGGTGCGCACGGTGTGCTCGAGTTCCCCAAACGCTGCCCAAAACAATGGCATGCCCAGCATCCGTACCAGCGAGCGCATCGATTGCGGATGGTCCATGCGTAACAATTGCGACGCTGGCGAGTGGGCGAAGCGTTCGCCCTCCTTCTTAAACACACCGTGGGCCGACAGTAACCGCAGTACGCGGCCTAGTGCATCGGGGTTCGTGCCCGTCTCCTCCGCCAATTGCTGAGCCGTCTTGGGGGTCTCGCCCAGGGCGTCGGCTACACCGATGTTGGCGGCCACATGAAGAGACCGGTTCACACAGTAGCCACCAGCCATTTGAATGAGAGTGTCGAAGGGGGTCGGTTGCACAATCATTTCCTCCGGAAACGCAGAATGACTCTAGCATATCAGTCGCGTCCTTTGAATCTGCCCGCCAGGGTCGTAAGACGTCGGTCTGGCACTGTTAGAAGGCGTAGCTAGGCGAAGAACAGAGTTCTCCGCCTTCGCGTAAATCATCGGCTCGGCACTGTTATCTTGACCGCTCCGCGACCGGAGTCTATTCTCTAAGTTTGGAGATGCCGCTAGACATATGCGACGTATCTACTTAGATCACAATGCGACGACACCGGTGGACTCCGAGGTGCTGGGGGCGATGCTTCCTTATTTTGTCGAAGACTTCGGCAACGCCAGCTCGATCCATTCCTTCGGACAGAAAACTCGAAGCGCCGTCGAGCACGCCCGCGAATCCGTCGCCGCGTTGATTGGCGCGAGACCTGCCGAGATTGTTTTCACGAGCGGCGGCACGGAGTCTGACAACACTGCTATCTTTGGTATCGTCGCAGCCAGCCGGAGCGCATCCAAGCACGTCATCACCACTAGCATCGAGCATCCCGCGGTGCTCAATGCCTGCGAATCGCTCGAAAAGCAAGGCGTCCAAGTTACCTATGTCAGCGCCGCGCGCGATGGCCGGGTTGACCCAGGCAACATCCGCCGCGCTCTGCGTCCCGATACCCTGCTTATCACCGTGATGCACGCCAACAATGAACTCGGTACCATTCAGCCGCTGGAAGAAGTCGGATCGATTGCTAGCGAAGCAGAGGTTTATTTCCACACGGATGCGGTTCAGTCCGCCGGAAAAATTTCAATCGAAGTCAATCGTTTTCGCGTGGATTTACTCTCGCTCTCCGGCCACAAGTTGTACGCTCCCAAGGGAGTCGGCGCGCTTTACATACGCAGCGGAACCCACATCAAACCGTTGCTTTTTGGCGGTCATCATCAGCGCGATTATCGGCCGGGCACGGAAAACGTTGCTGGGATCGTGGGCCTCGGTAAAGCCGCTGAGCTTGCGCGCGCCTCGCTTACCGCCGAAGGCTCGCGAATCGCCTCGCTTCGTGACCGCCTTGAAACAGGAATTCTAGCGAAGGTTCCCGAAGCCCGCGTAAACGGCAGCTTGACTGCCCGTACGCCCAACACCACCAACATCTTGATTCCCTACGTCGAAGGCGAGGCCCTCATTATCGCGCTCGACTTAAGAGGAGTGGCGTGCTCAACCGGTGCGGCTTGTTCGTCCGGCGCCGTTGCACCCTCGCACGTTCTCACGGCCATAGGTCTCGCGCCGGAAGATGCCCGCGCCAGCCTGCGCTTTAGTTTAGGTCGCTATACCACCGCCGAGCATGTTGACTATGCTCTGTCGGTCATTCCGGGAGTTGTGGAACACCTCCGCGACCTCTCTCCGGTTTATAAGCGGCCAGCGATCGCGCAATGAAGACCGCGTCATTGACTTCTATACCATGACCACGGAAACCTCCAATCCGCCGCGCACCGTCGTCGCCATGTCCGGAGGCGTTGATAGCTCCGCGGTTGCCGCGCTGCTGCACGGCCAGGGTGAACCCATCGTCGGCCTCACCATGCAACTCTGGAACCAGCGGCGTTTGCCCGAGCTTCATTCCGGCGGACCAGCACAGCATCGCTGCTGCTCGCTCGATGATGTCTACGACGCGCGTGCTGTTGCCGAGCATCTCGGCTTCCCGCACTACGTTGTCAATTTTGAGGAAACATTTGAAGCGAGCGTCATTCGGCCGTTCGTGAATTCTTATCTCTCGGGAGAAACGCCGGTTCCCTGCACTCTTTGCAACAACCATGTGAAGTTTGATCAGTTGCTCCGTACGGCCAGGCAAATCGGCGCTCAGCAACTGGTCACCGGGCACTACGCGCGTATCCGCTGGAATGCAGATTCGCGCCGACACGACCTTCTCCGCGCGCGTGACGAATCGAAAGATCAATCCTATTTCTTGTTCGGACTCACTCAGGAACAGATGTCGCGCACTTCATTTCCCTTGGGTGTGCTCACCAAACAAGAAGTGCGGCGCATCGCACGTGCGGCAAGCTTACCTGTCGCTGAAAAACCCGAGAGCCAGGAAATTTGTTTCGTTCCGTCGGGAAACTACGTGCGGTTTATCTCCGCATATCTTGGTGAGCGCGGCGACTCGCTTCCGGACTCAGCGGGAGAAATCATCACGACCGACGGAGAGGTGGTCGGCCGCCATCAAGGTGTTCATCATTTCACCGTCGGTCAGCGCAAGGGCCTGGGAATCGCTGCAGGTCGCCCACTTTACGTGATCGAACTCGACCGCACAAGCAAGCGCGTCGTCGTTGGCGACGACAACGAACTTCGCAAAGGTTCTTTCGTCGTCCGCGACGTTAATTGGGTGTCCATCGAAGCTCTCGAGAAGCCCCTGCCCGCAACCGTAAAAATCCGCCACCGCCACGAACCTGCTGCTGCCGTTCTCGAGCCGCTTGATTCCGCTCGTGTTCTTGTCCGGTTTGAAATCCCCCAACGCGCTGTCACGCCGGGCCAAGCTGCTGTTTTTTATTCTGATGATCGCGTTCTCGGCGGCGGCTGGATAGACTGAACCATCGCTGTCGCCATGCGTTGTGTTGACAACAGCTATTTGGATAGCCGTCGAGAAACACCCCTATGGGACAAGAAGTCTGAATCCACTGTCGAAAAAGATCGTAGCGGTGAAATTCAAGAGTACATTCTAAATGAACAGTTCTTCTTCGGCTTCCACCCGGTCCGTCCCGTGGTTTTGCGCGGCACGTCTGTGGTTGCGGAAAAAATCCAGGCCAACTTGAACCCCCTTCAGCAACGCTGAAGCCTTGTACACTGGACGCAACACCGAGCGCCGCATTCCTGAGCCGAAGGCCTCAGTCGCTTCGAGCAATCCGGTTAAAATCCGATCGGTGTGAATTAATTGCCCGCGAACGCGTTCAGTCGCTTCACTGATCACCCGATCGACCTTTTGTGCCTGACCACGCGCGAGATATACGACGTGCGCGGCGTCCGCGATCATATTGTTGATGCGCGGCTGCGCGTCATCCACCAATACTTGCACGCGCATTAAGATGGGATTGACGCGCGCCTGTAGTTCAGAGGCCACGCGTGAGACTTCGTCGGTGGTGCGCCGGATGCGGAGATATACAGCTGTGAGAACAATCGCCTGGGCGACGGCAGCAGTAGCCGTCACCCCAACAAAGATGGCTAACCAAGTCTCCATTCAGGCCCCTATATCCCGCGCCGCAAGCGCGCTTTATTCTCGATCCACTGGAGTTGCCAGCGCTACTGCGCCGCTTTGGCTTTTTCGCGTTGGTATGCGTCGCGGCCCGCTTCAACCGCTGCGCTGATCGAATCCTTCTGCCCGCGAGCTACCTCTTTGCTGCGTTCCAGGAGGTCCTCGGCGCGTTCACGAAGCTCGCGCGCCTTTTTCTGTGCGTAATCTTTGCCCTCGTCGGCCTTCTGTAGGAGATAATCCCGGGTGTCCTCGCCTGATTTCGGGGCGAACAAGATGCCTACCAAAGCGCCAATGCCGATGCCCACCATGAAATAAGTAACTTTGGAACCGATGTTCTCAGCCATTAGAAATTCCTCCATTTTGAAGTTAGCACAGCGCTCCAGGAGGTGCAAGCACACCCGTGAGCGCACGTACATCCAGCTGCGCAAACCGGTGCAGAGGTCAGCCGATCTCGACTGCCGGCGCGGGCTGCTCGGCGTTCAAATATTGCACGATTCGCTCGGCCTGCGTTCGCGTCACCAGCAGGCTCAATTCCTCGAGCCCAATCTCACGCAGATGGGCGATGCTGCCATATCTTCGCAAGAGTTTTTTTGCGGTGCGCTCGCCCACGCCCGGAATTTCCAACAGGGCGCTGCGCACTTGCCGCTTACCGCGGCGGAGTTGATGAAAAGTTACCGCGAAGCGATGTGTCTCGTCGCGAATCTGCTGGATCAAGTGCAGAATCGGCGAGTGTCGCTCGAGTTTGACGGGTTCGTCTTCTTGTCCGAGCACATAAATTATTTCTTCTTTTTTGGCAATGCTTGCCAGAGGCTGGTTGATGATCTGCAATTTCTCGAGCGCTGCTGCCGCGGCATGCAATTGCCCGATTCCGCCGTCAATCAATATGAGGCTTGGCAAAGGTTTATTCTCGGCCCGCAAGCGGCTGTAGCGCCGTTCGACTGCTTCCTGCAAGCTCGCAAAGTCGTCGCTCTGCCCTGGTGTGGCAGCGCTGCGAATAATAAACTTGCGATAATCTGATTTTTTCATGCGCCCATCGGCCCACACCACCATCGAGGCCACCGTGTCGGTGCCCTGGATGTGCGAGATGTCAAAGCTCTCAATTCGTTTCGGCGGCTCGGGAAGATTCAAAGCGCTTTGCAGGGCTTCGGTGATCGCTGCGGAAGTGGGTTTCAGCACGCGAAAACGCTGGTCAAATGAATGCTTGGCGTTTTTTTCCACGAGCTCGAGAAACGCGCGCTTTTGCCCGCGCTGGGGCGTGAGTATTTCTACGCGATGTTTCGCGCGCTCCGCCAAAGCCTGCTCCAGCAATTCACAATCTTCAAAATCAACGGGCACGTGAATGGCGCGCGGCAAATATTCGGATTCGAGGTAAAGCTGCTTTAACAGAGAGGGCACAAATTCAGCTGGGTCGAATTCGGCCAGATCTTCCCAGTAAAAATCCCGGCGGTCCACCACTCGCCCGCCGCGCAAATGAAACAGGTTCGCGGCAACCTGTGGAGGTTCCGCGTAATAGGCCAGCACGTCGGTATCGTCGCCCTGCGCGGCCGCAATTTTCTGCCGCTCTTCGATATCCGCGACAGTCCGCAGCAAATCGCGGTACGCCCCAGCCTGTTCGAAGCGTTCTTCTCCGGAAGCCGCCTGCATCCGCGCTTCTAGGCTCTTGATCAGGTCGTGGCGGCGCCCTTCGAGAAACGTGCGCACGTCTTGTGCAGCCTCGGTATAACGCTCATCGGTGACTAATCCCTGCACGCAAGGACCAAGGCAGCGATGAATGTAATACTGCAAACACGGTCGCGGATGATGGCGCTCCAGGTCTACGGTGCAGGACGGCACGAGAAAATGCTTGTGAATGAAATGCACAATCCGGTGCGCGAGACTGTGCGGGAAATACGGCCCGAAATACATGGATCCGTCTTTGCGCAGGCGTCGGGTCACGTACACGCGCGGATACTTCTCGAACGCGGTAAAACGGATGTACGGATACGTTTTGTCGTCGCGCAGAAGTATGTTGAATTTTGGCTGGTGGCGCTTGATCAGCTGATTCTCAAGGGCCAGCGCCTCGCGCGCGTTGTCCACAACGATGGTTTCCAGATCAGTAATTTCGCGCACCAGCGATCCGGTTTTCGCATCAATCGAGCGAGATTCAAGAAAATAGGATTTCACGCGGCTGCGCAGCGATCCGGCCTTGCCCACATACAGAATCTTCCCGCCGGCACCCTTGAACAGATACACCCCGGGCCCTACGGGAAGACCAGCGGCTTTTTGATCGAGATCCATGGTCGGAGTACAATCGCTATTCAGATACTACTTTATGGATGCGTTTCCGCTGGCTTTGGGTTCGGCTGAGGCTCGGGCATCTTTCATGATAGCGAATCGAATCGGGTGAGGTCCACGCATGAATTTGTGCCCTAGCCAATGGATTCGTTTGACGCTCGCGATGTGTCTATCGTGCCTTCTTGTTGCAAGCGCCCTTGGGCAGGCACAGCAGAAGAATCCCCGGAAGGCCGAGCCCGCGACAGCTCCTGATCCCGCACAACCCCTCTGGGATCCGCAGCGCTCCGAAAAATCGATCGAGGTTGGCAGATATTATCTTAGCAAAGGCAACTACGATGCTGCCATCGATCGCTTCCAGGATGCCGCAATGTACCACCCCGGCTACGCCCTGCCGTACAAGTATCTCGGCGAAGCACAGGAAAAAAAAGGATTAAAGAACGCCGCGGCAAAATCTTTTGAGAAATATCTCAATCTTTATCCGCACGCGGAAGACGCCGAGAAAATCCGCAAGCATGTCGCCAAGCTGTGGCAGGAACTGGACCGCCGGAAGAGGAAATCCCCTTCAAGCTAACGTCAGTTGGACTTTGCTTGCTGGCCGCTGGCTTAAGGATCCCTGCGGTCCACACTCAGGCTAGACGGGCCAGGATTTTTCGCGCCTTGTCGTACTCTGCAAATCTTTTTTCGGCACGGCGGAATTCAGGCGAATGGGCCTGGAGCCCACAGGCCGCGCGGCGCACAGGATGTTTGACGTGCAGCATCTCATGGTAAAGAACATACTCGACCGCGCACCCCGGAACCGTGACGCGATCGAGCCGCCGATTCAGAACGATTTGCTGTATTCCCGAATCAAAAATTCCCAATTGACGGCGCCAGGCGCGCGCACTCCAACCCAGATCGGGCTGCCGCAGTGCTCCCGAAAAATAGTGCTGATTCAGCCGCGTGAATAAAGCCGCGAGATTGTGTACCGCACCCTGCGGCCCCCCACAAACACGCCGGCCACGGGCCATCCGCAAACGCTCGATACGCCGTCTGGTTGTCGAAGCCTCGACGAACCCTCTGTAGATTTCTTGCAGATCCCGAGGAGCGCGGTGGCGATACAGACGCGCGAGAAGCAGGGCCGCTGCAGCGGCAAGCACTTCCTGCGGCGCCCGCTGCAGCACGTCCGAGACGCGCACATACGCAGTATCTTCGCGGAGGCGAATGGTATGCACAAGATTCGCATACGGAAACCACTCAACCTCAAACCGCGGTGGCCGTCCCTGAATCCCAAGCCGCGTGAACATGCGTTGAAAGGTTTGCGCTCCGCCGCATACCGGTCGCGCGCGTTTGCGAACGAACATTAATTGCGTCGCCTCACCGGAGGTGCGGCGATTTCCTTTTTGGCTTTGTCGGCGTCGTGGACGGCGTCGCGCGTCCCCTCGATCGCATCGTCAAGCGTGTCTTTATAAATTTCGCGCTCGGGGCCTTTCGCGGAGAGTTCCTCCAGGATGACGAGGAATTCTTTCCCTTTCGCGAGCATTTCCTTAATTCCGTCGTGAACATTCTCCTGTTTTTCCCTGCCTGCATCGATATATTCGGCCGCATCGTCCACACATCCGGCGTAAGCATTCATCAGGAAGACGAGCATTTCATTGTGGCGTCCGCTGGCCGAGGGGTGCGCGAGCTCATACTGGAATTTCTTGAGGCGGTCTGCGGCAAATGTGAGCAGAAGCTTAATCCGCTGATTCGATGTTTCGGCATCACGAATCTTGTCGGCCTCAAGCTCACTGAGATAGTCCTTTTTCTCGAAGGTTCGCGGGACTACCCGTCTTTCTTGTTCCGCCTCCCCGCTAGAGCTAGCCGTGGGCTCGACAACCCGAGTTGCTTCCCCGGTTCCGGGTTTCGACGATTCCGTCGTCGCGCTTACAGGCTTATCGATCTGCGACGATTCTTGCGCTAGCGGCCGAGTCTCGGGTTTTTGCAGCTTGGAAGATTGCGGGCCCTGCGCCCCGCCTGGTAGCTTTTCGGCATCAGGGGGTTCCTTTGACCCAGTCATAGCTCCGGGCTTTTGCGGCTCAGGTTTTCGCCGACGGGGAAACAGCAGCTTGATCAAGTCTTCGTCGCAGGTGATTAGATCCGTGCGCAAGGACTGGAGGCGCGAGCGTAGTTCCTCGGGCGTAGACAAGATTGTTTCCTCGAGATCGCGTAAACCTTTGCGCAACTGGATCTGTAGTTGTCTGTAACCGTCGGAGTGGCGCTCGGCATCGGGACGAGCACCCCTGAGTCCCGTCAGCGATGCTCTCACATTGTCGCGGTAGGTCTCGTAGATTCTGACGACCCCGTCGTAATTTTCCCGTGCCTGTTCGCGGTGAGCTTGGAGAAATTGGGCGTCGCCAAGTCTTTGCAGGAGCTTCGCTTTACGAATCGGGTTTGATTCGTGAACAAACTGGTCCTGCAGGTCAGGAACCCGTACCTGTGCCCATGAGATTGGGGCGAAGATAGCGATAGCCGTACACAAAAACAAAAAAATGATTACCATCGGTGATGAAGGGCGGGTGTACATTTTATCTCTTAGTTTGCAATTCCCGGGCCAACAGCTTGATCCGCTGCCGGGCCTGAAAATTCTGATCATCATGACGGCCCTCGTCGAGATCGATAAATTTTTGGTACGACTCGAGGGCTTCCTTTTTTCTTGCTAGTTTATCGTAGCAAATGGCGCGGACAAACCATGAACCTGGCAGCGGCGTTTCTCGTTTAGCAAGTAGATCCAGGGCCTCGAGCGCCGCAGCATAATTCCCCTGCAGATATAGCAAAGTACCTAGGTCGCGCAGCGCGTTTATCTGGCTGCTGTCGGTCGCGAGCGCAGCGCGAAGTTCTTTTTCGGCAGCAGTAAAATCGCGCTTCTCCAAATAGATCCTTCCCAAGCCAGCGTGCAGGCCGGCATCGCGCGGGACCAGCTGCAATGCCTTCAGCAAAACTCCGATGGCGGCGTCCCACTTTTTTTGGGCGATGACAATATCTGCGCGCAGCTTGAGTGAATCGATCGTTGGTTGGGCATTCGCTTCAGCACGGTCCAGCTCGGCTAAGGCTTGCGGCAGCTCTTCTCGTTCGTAATGGATGCGCGCCAGGCGCTCGCGGCTTTCAGCGTCCTGCGGTTGCTGCTTCAAATAGGATTCGAATTGACCGGCGGCCTCGGGCTTATGCTGCACAAACAAACTATTTGCCAGGCCAAGCCGTGCCGGCGCCGAATCACGTTTGATATCGAGGGCCGCGCGAAATTTCATCTCCGCTTCCGCGGCACGATCCAAGCGCAGCAGCGTCCGGCCCAAGGCAAATTCTACTTCGAAGTCGCGAGGATTTAGACGCTCCGCTCCCTGGTAAGTTTCCGCGGCTTCGGACATTTTACCTGAGCGTTCCAGTGCCAATCCCAGCAGGAATCGCGGGCGGCTTTCCGCAGGTAGCAGCTCCACTGCCTTGCGCAACGGCGCGACGGCAACCGCGGAATCGCGATCCAGGAGCAGAAGACCCAAATTCAGATAGGCGGGGGCAAGCTTGGGGTCCAGTTCAGTGGCGCGCCGGTACTCCGCTTGCGCTTCACGCCAACGTTCGAGGCCGGTGTAGGCATAGGCTAGCTGAAAATGGGCATAGGCTACGTCTGGCTTTTCGCTGACAAATTTATTGAGCGTTTCGACCGCGGCACGGTAATCGTTCCGGTCCATCGCAGCCTGGGCCTGATCCAAAAGGTCGTTCAGCGGATTCGCCACCTTGTGCGGCTTGCGCGCTGATGAGCTGGATGGCGTCCGCGGCTGCTGCGCTTGAACCTTGGCTTGCCTGCAGATCGAAACAACGGCAACAACACAAGCGATAATGCTAATTCCACGCATCATTTTAATGAAGTAGTACCGTCACCGGTTCCAGACTTAATTCCTGACCCTGCATTGCTTGCTCGGCCGTCGATGCGAGCTGCCGGCTTCTGGGCTGCTGTTGCGGAGGGTCCATTGCCGTGTATTCCATGGTTTCCGTGGTTTCCGGAACGCGAACTTCCATCTTGGTTCAGAACGCGAGCGAGAAATTTTCCGGTATAAGACTCCGTGTTCCGCGCGACCTGCTCCGGCGTGCCGGTGGCGACAACGCGCCCGCCGAGATCGCCACCCTCGGGCCCAAGGTCAATCACCCAATCGGCGGACTTGATCACATCAAGATTATGTTCGATGATCACGAGAGATGCGCCACCTTCAAGCAACTTGCGAAATGACATAAGCAGTTTCTGGATGTCATCGAAATGCAACCCGGTGGTGGGCTCGTCGAAAATATAGAGAATGCCCGGGTTGGCTGTATGAGTAAGATGCGCAGCCAGCTTCAGACGTTGCGCCTCTCCACCTGAAAGAGTGGTTGCCGACTGGCCCAGGCGCAAATACCCGAGCCCCACTTCATCAAGGATTTTGAGCCTGGAGGTAACCTTCGGGACGCTGGCAAAAAACGCGAGTGCTTCGCGCACTGTGAGTTGCAAAACTTCGTGGATATTGCGCTCGCGATAGCGAACCTCGAGGACGCTACTCTTGAAACGCGTCCCGCGACACTCTTCGCAAACCAGCTCGACATCCGCCAGAAATTGCATCTCGACGGTTACCGTGCCGTCGCCCTGGCAGGCTTCGCAGCGGCCGCCAGGAATGTTGAATGAAAAATGTCCGGGTGCATAGCCGCGTTTTTGGGCCTCTGGCGTGGATGCAAAGACATCGCGGATGCAGTCGAAAGCCTTTAGATACGTTGCGGGATTCGAACGCGGCGTGCGGCCAATGGGTGACTGATCCACGATGACAACTTCCTGGAGAAACCCGTCGCCATCAATCCGGTCGCAGAATTCTTTCACACTTCCGCCGTTTTTTCTTGCCTGCAAGGCTTTGTAGAGCACGTCGTAGACGAGCGTGGACTTTCCAGAGCCCGAAACGCCGGTAAGAACGGTGAGTGTTTGCAGCGGAATCATCACGTCAATGTTCTGGAGGTTGTGCATTCGTGCGCCAAAAACGCGCAGAAATTTACCAGTGGGTCGGTGGCGGCGTACGGGAACGGGAATGCGCAATTCTCCGGTGAGGTATCGGGCGGTGAGCGAATGGGGATCACCCAGCAGGCGGTCGCGGGGGCCGGCGAACAGAATGCGGCCGCCATGCTCTCCCGCACCTGGCCCAAGGTCGAGGATGTAGTCCGCGGCGGCAATCGTGTCCGGGTCGTGCTCGACGACAAGAACGGTATTCCCCAGATCGCGCAACGATTTCAGAATGTCTATGAGGCGCTGCGTGTCGCGGGGATGTAGCCCGATGGAAGGTTCATCGAGAACATAGAGCGCGCCAACCAGGTGCGAGCCGAGCGATGTAGCCAGCTGCGTGCGCTGCGCCTCGCCACCGGAAAGTGTGGAGGTGAGCCGATCAAGCGCGAGGTAATCCAAACCAACAGCATCGAGATATCGCAGGCGCTGGCGAATTTCCTCGAGAATTTTGCCCGCTATTTTTGCCTGTGACTCGCTGAGATGCAGCGTGTCGAAAAATACTCTGGCCTGTTTTATGGTCATTCGGCAGACGTCAGCGATGGACCTGTGGTCAACGCGCACGGCGCGCGCCTCGGGACGCAGGCGCGTTCCACCGCACTCCGAGCAGAGCGCGTATCCGCGATAACGGCTCAAAAACACGCGCACGTGCAGCTTATATTTTTTCCGTTCCAGCAAATCGAAAAGACCCTTGATGCCACCAAACCCTTCGTCAGGGTCGCCTTGCAAGATCAAATGCTTCTGTTGTGGAGTCAGATCGCGGTAAGGCACATCAACTGGCACGCCATGCGCGCGCAGCCAGCGCTTCGACTCCGCATACAGCGAGCGGTAACGCGGCCTGGTCCACGGCTCGATGGCGCCCTGCTCGATGGTCTTGCTTGGGTCAGGAACGACCAGGTTCAAATCGAAATCGATGGTGTTACCGAAGCCCTGGCACCGTGGGCATGCGCCGTAAGGATTGTTGAATGAGAACAGGCGCGGCTCAGGCTCCTGATAGGCGATTGCGCAGTGCTTGCACTCAAATCGTTCGTTGAAGATGAGCCGCTCAGCGCCGTTTCCGGCTTCGTCGGGGACGAATTCGAGGATTGCGTCGCCGCTTCCCTCGCGGTAACAAATCTCGATGGAATCAATCAAGCGTGTGCGCGATTCCGCCGAAACCGCCAGGCGATCTACGAGCACGTAAACCGGCTTCGCGAAATCCACATCGAGTAAAGTCTCCGGTGAAGAAAACTCGAAGATTCGCCCACCCTGAAACAGCCGGTTGAAACCACGCTTTTGCAAATCCACCAACGCTTGACGGATCATTTCTGGGGCAATCTTCACCGACTTCTTTGCGCCTCTTTTTCCCGGGACTGCCGACGCAGGGGAAATCACCAAGGGATACAGGACATAAAAACGGCGCCCGCGCGTCAATGCCAAGACGCGAGCGGCAATTTCGTCCATCGTGTCTTTGCGCACTTCATGGCCGCACTTCAGGCAATAAGTGCAGCCGGCACGCGCAAAGAGGAGACGCACGTAATCGTAAATCTCAGTTGCAGTGGCCACGGTCGAGCGAGGGTTCCGCGTGGAATTTTTTTGTTTAATGGCGATGGAGGGCGCGATACCGGAGATTTCGTCGACATCGGGTTTTTCGATACGCTCGAGAAATTGCCGGGCATATGCGGAGAGCGACTCGACGTAGCGGCGCTGCCCTTCGGCGTAGATGGTGTCAAATGCCAGGCTCGACTTCCCGGAACCGCTGACACCGGTGACCACGGTGATGGCGTTGTGCGGAATATCGAAAGTGATGTTTTTCAGGTTGTGAACGCGGGCTCCGCGCACACGTATCACCCCTTGTTCAGAAACGAACTGGGTAGAAGGATTTGATGTGAGATTCGGTTCGGTCGCCAAACAGACCCTCTACATGGCCTTCGCTGGGATGAGGCTAAACAAACCATTATACGGCGGCGGGGAGATGCGAGCAAACGGTGCTGGTGCGGCTTGATTCCAACGGATTCAAAATTACAAACGAAACTGATTTAGCTAAGCTGCTCTTGACGCAGCGAGAAACCCAGCTGCAGGGCACCGAAGCGACCCAGGGTTTGTTCCAGCGTGTTTGTTGCGGACGTCTTACCAGGGGTTTCGCTTCATCTTTCGAGGCCGGTGGCATGCGCACGCACCGATAGATTTTATTGCCGAGGGCTACTGCGAAACTTGCGTTGGGAAACTGGCGGGAGAGTTGGTTCTGAGTTGCTACGGCTTCTTCGCGATCCTTATAACCGCCCCACTTGAATTGCGTAACATTCTTTTTGCCCCGAGCCGCGACCGACGTTATGCTTCGCGTTACTCTTGATGACGGGATTTTTTGCGGCATTTGCGTTGGCTCTCCCGCCGCGGGAGTCTGCGCTACGTGGCCCATGGCGAGCATTGGAAAAAGCGAGCACTGTCAGACGGAAAACAAGTGAACACGCTTTTTCGCGTTCGCTGAGACGATGCGGCGGCCCGCCATCATCTGGTATTCGATATCCGGCGTGAACAGCATAGCTATTCCTTCCGGTATCTCGATTCCCGACGTTAAGAAACTACCGTTCGGGCTGTAAACTAATTTCACCTATGCCGCCCCGTATATCGAGGCGCAGTGTGACAGGCGATTTGCCATACGATTCATTAACGTAATCTTCGCCATCGCGTTTGAGCCCACCGCCATTGATCGCACCGATCCCTCCCGAGGCATTGACTCGGACCCCTACACTCTTGGGCAGGAGAATCGTGGCTGAGCCCACTCCGCCATGAATTTCAGTCTCAAGATCTTTCTTCCACCCTCCACGAAGATCCAGCGTCAGCTTCCCAGCCCCCACGTGGACTTCGAGCCGGTTAAGCGCAAGGCCTTGCAGCCGAAGATCACCCTCGCCAGCGCCCATTTGCACACTGAGCTCGAGGGGAACTTCATTATTCACGCGAAGATTCCAGGTGTTTTGCCGGCCAAGCATGTGCACGTGAACTTTGCTGGATTGGATTTGAGTGACGTTGAGCTCGCCCTGCTTCCCAGAAACGCTATATTCAGCGTGCGGATCGCCTTCCGACTCAGCGTAATCGAAATCGGCTTCGAGGAGCTTGCTTGCGCCGCCAGAGATTTTTAGCTCGCCAGCAGGCATGTGAATTGCCGCGCGTACCGACTCCGCGTCCTGAAGCTCTACGACCTCAGTCTTGTGCTGGATGTTCCAGTGCGCGCCCCCTCGATTTCGCGATACGGCCACGCCAAATACAACCAAAAGAATCAGCAGAGCAATGCCTCCGCCGGAAACGCGAGCTCGGTTATCGGGATACCAGTTTTGCTGCGAGTAATCCCAAAGTTTGCCCACCCCGAGAAAAATCAGGATGAGTGGCCAGTATCGGGCGACCAGGTGGAAATCGGGTCGCAAATTGGAAAGCAGCAGCAGAATGCCGATGGTGACAAGGATTAAACCGCTGCCGATCGAACCCCGTCGGCGTCTCGGTGGCGGTGCGTTGGGGGGCGGCGGATTGTTGGTTGAAGGAGTTGTTTGCTCCATAGAGAGATCACACGCCTTTCAAGCTCGCCTGATTTGTATACGCAGGGGCGTGCCCCCGAGTTCCGCCCGTAGAGCATATACCGATTCTGTCTGTCCTTGCGCGGGTTAGTGCGCCAGCTAGTCGTAAAATGACCGGTTAAGTGTAGGACGAAGCATGAGGAATCGCGAGGGCAGCTGCGGGGAAAATCTAAGGAGTGAAGCAACGCAAAGCCAAAAGTAGTGGCGGATCAGTGTGTGGTCTCGGCTAAAAATAATACGCGCCAGTCAAGCGGGCGGTCTGCGACCTGAATGCACCGGTATCCTGAGCTAAATGATAATAAAAGTAGTCCCCGCCAATTTCCCAGTTCCCCAGTCGTACGCGGTTACGCAGATTCAGCTCCCATGCCGGACGATACGGTCCAAGGGAAATGGACTCCGCACCCAGTCCTGCCAGATACTCCCCGCGAAAAGCTCTTCCTAGGCGAAACCGGATTCCGGTAAGTCCCAGGTGGCTAGAGTATTTGTCGGGATCGAAATAGCCATGAAGGAGGGCTTGCCGAAACCCGATATAGTTGAAGCGGTAGCCAGCCGCAAACCCAAGGTCCGCCCCCCCCATCCAGTGCAGGAGTTCCGTGCTCAGTCTCTGGCCGCTGTTGCCGTCAGAATAATTTCCATGGGACCAGGTCGCTTTGATTCCCCAGGCACGAGGATACCAGTCGACCGCAGCGCGCCAGTCATCCGCGAGCAGGTCAAATTGTGCGGAGCGAAAGGTCGGGGATATTGGTCTCCGTGAAAACCCGCCGGTGACCCAAAGCCGTCGCGCCGGACGCAATTCCAGCTCTCCGCCGTAGAGTATGCGAGTCTTTCCATCCGCAAAACGCACCGCTCCTCCGCGTGCACTGACCAACAGGGAAGGCGACAACCGCATACGCAATTCGTCCGTGGCCCACAAAGCGTTCGCTCGAGGCCCGGAATTCTTCCACAGTGAGCGCTCTTCGACCCGCAACCGGGTCGTAAGGTTTCGTGTAATTCCATGTTCAAACGCTTGGGTAGATCGCCAGGAACGATTCCCGGCGGAATCCGAAAAGTAGGCGCCAGTGCCACGGAGTTGGCCACGTTGTCTCACCGCCGCCGGCGGCGGCTCTCTCCTCTGTCGCGGAGCGTCGCCTCCCTTTTCTCCCCTTTTGTCCATGCGATTTTTGTATTCCTGGAGCCGCGTGCTGTCGGGATGGCGAACCAGGGCTCGATTAAGTTCGCGGCGAGCCTCGGCAGTCCGCTTCTGATGCATCAGATTGCGGATCAGTCCAAGCCTGGCGGGCTCATTATCCGGATTAGAGGCAAGTAATTCCCGGTAAAGCTGTGTGGAATTCGTGTAGTCGCGGTGATATCCCAGCGCCCGAGCCAGTTCCAGCTTGGCCATTGGATGCGAAGGTTCTTCGCGCAGAATTTCCCGAAACAACCTGATCGCCTGGTCGTCCTGGCGGTTGTAAAGATAAGCGCGGCCGAGTTCCAGCTTAAGCTTTCGGTCGCTGGGAAACTGCCTTAGTCCATCTTCCAGCAGGCGAATCGCTTTCCCGTAGTTCTGTTGGCGCACGGCGGTTCGTCCGGCTTCCAGTACTTGTTGGCTGGCAGGCTCGTTCTGCGCAAATGTGGGAATCGTCATGCATAGCGTAATCCATAAAAATGCTGTCAAGTAACTCAGTCCTCGCATCGTGCGCTCCTCACACCACAAAAAACTATAACAATAGTGCCGCCGGACTAGTACGAGTAACGCGGAGCCATGGGGCCAAAGTGACAGCGACAGCAGCGTCAAGAAACCGTTGTGCGTAAAAACGAAACAGGGAGCGCAACTCGTCTTTCTCAGCATGGGTGGCCACATTGCCCAATCCTGCTGGTCAGGACTCGTCGAACGCTCCCTGGCAATTTCTCTTGGTCCCGCTAGCTCGTCGCGGCGCCAAACCGCTCGGGCGGGCGCCTTAGGCTATTCCGTTAAAAACCAACCGGGGGCTCCGGCACGTCTTCGTGCATGTCTTCCTTCTGGTCCTCGATGCGGTCCTCATTGAAGTCGCCGTCATGGAAGGCACCATCATGGAACGCGCCATCGTTGTGCACGCCTGCGGCATCGTTGTCCACATCTTCTTTGTCCATGTCGCGATCTTCATCACGTTCGTCGTTTATCCCCTCGCGATCATCGAGGTTAGGACCTTCGTCCCTCTCGCTGTTGAGGTCTGGACCCTCTTTAGGCCCCTGCTGGGCTTGCGCTGCGGGATGTGCAAGGAGCCGCTTGGGCACACCTACAAACAGCATGAGCGCAAACGCTATAGCCAGAACCAAAAACTTGGAATTGGATTTCACGCAATACCTCCCGTTTAGGACTCTCTTGCGGCTTCCGTATACATGATACCTGTGCGATGCTGAAAATGACCGACAAGATGCCAATCCGGCAGTGAATCTTCGTCTTATCAGCACGTTACGTTTCATTCGACGGCTAAGTCGAACGAAATAGGGCGGGTTGCTCCGCTCCGCATCCCCGTTGCAGCCTATGGCTCAATACCCAGTCTAGGCTAGTCGAAACAACCGCTCAATAGGACTTCGGTACTAGGTGGCTCCTGAGGTTTTTCTGGCCTTCCTAGGATCGGGGAATGCACCGGGATTGCCTTTGAGAGAGCCCTTCGGGCGCAAAGCCTGGCGGGGTTACGTCTCGAGACGGAAAAAAGCTCCCAACCGCCTCCTTGAGTGACATCGTTGGTTTATGTACAAAAAGAATACGAATCTATGGGAAGCATCTGATCACCGCCAGACAATGACCAGATAATGATCTGCGGAGCACCGACGCTCTGGTGGGATCGGCATGTTTACTCTCTGTCACCATCAGCTTGACAGTACAATCGCCGGGCTCTAGCTTGAGTATGGGGTGATTACATGCCGGCTGCCACTGAGGCCTCTTCGGTAGGGGTACGGCGATGCCCATACTGCGGAAAGTCTATCAAGCAGAATTTGGACCGATGCCCGATCTGTCGGGAGGCGATCCCCGAAATTCGGCTGTCACGCGCCGCGCGTCAAGGTGGCGGTGAGATCCGGCGCGGGCTGCTAGGGATGTTGCTGGCGCTGATCATCTATTACTTTGCGAGCGGCTCCAGTGGAATGGATATCCCCTTCATCATTCAGCCCTTTGTTTCAACGTATCTGGCTCCACTCCTTTTTTTGGCTAGCCTTAGTTTGAGCATCTACGGTTTGTTCCGAGCGCTACAATCCTGATACCTTCAGTGCCGTACCACGGTTGTAAATACACATGCCCGTGACACCAGGCGGTATTTCAGTAAAAATCCATTAAAAATGACCGCGTTTGTGGGAAACTCCCGGCGGCTTTGTGCAGCCAATTCGGCGCTATCGATGCGTGCTGCATTTCCGCCATCTTCTGCATGATTCGCTTGAGGTGATCCGATGTCCATTTACGAAAAGTTGCGCGTGCTCAATATCATGCTGCCTGCGGTGGCAACGCCGGCGGCCTCCTACGTTCCCTTCGTGCGTACCGGCAATTTAATTTTCATATCCGGGCACATTGCCAAAAGAGGTGGCCAAGCTTGGGTTGGGCAGCTCGGCGCACAATTGACCACCGCCGAGGGTACAGAAGCCGCTCGGGCCATCGCTATCGACTTGATGGGCACACTAAATTCCGCCGCCGGCGATCTGAATACCGTTACCCGCATCGTCAAGCTTGTGGTCCTCGTCAACAGCGCTCCCGCTTTCACCGAACAGCACCTGGTAGCGAACGGCGCTTCGGAGCTTTTCCGCGAGGTCTTCGGTGAAAAGGGTCCGCACGCGCGCAGTGCTTTCGGCGTGGCACAAATTCCGATGGGATCCTGCGTGGAGATTGAGTTGATCGCCGAAGTCGCTTAACCGTGAGCGAGATTTGGGTGCCATGCCGATTCCGGCAGCGCTGTGGTTTACGCTGCTGCTGCCTTCGGGGGTGGGACTTGTTGGATTTCCAGAGGCAAGTGGGGGTCCATCAGAGACCCGGGCTGATCGCGTTCACGGTGATGCCGCGACTCGCCAGTGCCACCGCGAAGTAACGGCAAAGCACTTCAAGCGCGGACTTGGCGGCACCCATGGCGACCCAGGGCTGCCAGCTTCCTGTGCCGCATCCGGGAGCGAAGGTGATGGCGACGATTCGCCCGCCATTGCTCATTAACTTCGCGGCCTCACGCACACCAACGAGAAACGCCTGCGCTTGCGAGTCCATCGCTGTGTTCCATTTCTCCAAGGTGATCTCCATTGGGGTCTGGTAAAACGTGGGAGCTTCGGGACGCGCGTTGCTCACAAAGATATCCAGGGAACCAAATTCGACCCGCACACTCCCGAACATTCGGGTGATCTCCTCCGGTTTGCAAATATCGGCTTGCACGACAAAACCATTCGCGCCGAGGGCGCGTATCTTGGCCAACGTCGCCTTTGCGGCAGACTCATTCTGATAATAGTGCACCGCTACTCTCGCGCCTTTTCTGCCAGTTTCAGCGCGATGCCCCTGCCAATTCCGCGCGAACTTCCGGTAATCAATGCAGATTTCCCTTGCAGTGACATACGCCCTCCTTTTATAGCGCTGGAAGAAATTCGGTGAGACCTGAGCGCATCCTACCCCCGGTTCGCCAACCGAGCAATACCTTGGAGGGTGTCACACGGGAACCGGCGGACTGCGGCGACGAATAAAGGGCTATCAGCGGATGTAGTTTATGAAGATACGAAATGAGTTGGTTTGTGCGCTTGACGGTTCTGTGCGCAGAATTTTTGCGGCCGGCCCAGCGATCGTCCTGCAGGCCAATGCGCTTCAGCGTATCGCAGGAGAGAAGTCGGTCAAGACCATGAAAGTAGATTCAACCTTTTCTACTATCTTGCCGTTTTCTTCGGACTTATCGCGTACGCTCTTCCATTCGGGATCGTCGCGAAACGCCTTCCAGTTGGCTGTGGCCGCTTCGCGGCTCGGATGCGCAACGATGTAAATCAGAGTCTTACCCTTCAGCGGCTCGTCGGTTGGCGTCCAGTACGCCACGTTTTTGATTCCATGCCTCTCGAAAAGTTTTGTCGTGTGTTCGCGAAAACGTCGCAGCAGATCGTCAAGCTTGCCCTCGTAAGTGTGGTACACCCGGAGTTCGTACACGGTTGAGTTTTGTGAAACGCTTCCCTCCTTTTGCTGGGACATAATCCAGGGAGCGGTGGGGATAAGCGCCACTGCCGGAAGCGATTGAAGCAATGTTCGTCTTTTCATGGCGGCGATTCTACCAGACATTTGCAGGCTGCGGAACTTCAGAATCATTTCCCGAACGCTCCTTGGCAAAGGAGGCAAATTAGCTGCAACGTATTCCCCTTCAAAAAATGTCCGCCCCGTGGTTACCTGCCGACCTAATCTCCCCGAAAACCCTGGCGCAAAAAAAAAGACCTTCTAAGACTCGGATCTGTGTAGAATGGCCTCCCAGTCTCGATAGACGCCACGAAGTTACGCCTCTAAACTACGCTACGCAACGCGCCAGGTGGAACATGGATCAACCCCTAAAAAGTGTAAGCGTCCAATTGGGAGCAGAAACCAAAGACGGATCGCGAACTGAATCCCATCCGGCAGCAAACCCGAGTCGCCGCGTGTTTCTCGGTGTCTTGGGTAAAGGTGTAGCCTCTACCGCTGCCGCTGCGGCAATTGGAGTAGCGCCAGTTCTTGGAAAAGCGTACACGCCAGCCGCTAGCCAAGAGGCCGACGGTACTGCGCATGATCCCCGTGTTCAAAAATGTTTCAATGTTTCGCCGAATGGCTGCCGCTCGGGAGCGCAAAATTTCGCTTCCTCTTCATCCTGATAACGGTGACGAAGCTGCCTATGCGAACAGAATTGGTAACTACTCTAAGGGACTGCCACACAACGCAACTGGCGAAGTCGATCCAGCGGCTTACGAAAGTTTTCTAAATGCTCTCTCGACTGGGCAAGATGCTGACTTCGAGAACATTGTAATTGGCGGGAACGTGGGGTTGGTCAATCCTCAGGCAGGACTGGCGTTCGACCTCGAAGGAACCGATTGCCATCAAATGGCACTCGAGCCGCCACCCACGCTGGCCAGCGCGGAAAGAGCCGGTGAAGCGGTAGAGTGCTATTGGATGTCGCTGCTTCGCGATGTCAATTTCAGCCAGTATTCCACTCATCCCACTGCACTGGCGGCCTGTGCCGAACTGACGCGGCTCAGCGATTTCCGTGGCCCGAAGTTCAACGGCGAGGTGGTGCCGCAAACATTGTTCCGCGGCTTTACTTCGGATGACGTGCTTGGACCCTACGTCTCACAGTTCTTACTTAAGACAATGGACTTCGGCGCCGTGACCATGGTCCAAAAATTTAACACCTACCTTCCCGGAACCGACTACCTGACCAACGTCGCCGCGTGGCTTGCCGTGCAGAATGGCAACCCACCTTCGGACCGCAACTTCGTTGATCCGACGCCTCGCTACGCACGCAACGGCCGCGATTTGAGTGCCTTCGTCCATGTCGATGTGCTCTACCAGGCCTACTTCCATGCCTGCTTATGGTTGCTCGACAACGGAGCCTTACTAAATCCGGGTAACCCGTATGGCTCAAGTTATTTGGTGAGCAGGTCGCGCACCCAGGCGGGATTTGGCACCTTTGGCGGCCCGCACATCGTAACGTTGTTGGCCGAAGTTTGCACCCGGGCGCTCAAGGTCGTGTGGTTTCAAGTGGTTTGTGCATCGCACATTGCGCCCTGAGGAGTTCGGCGGACGTGTGCACTTCACGAAGATAGGCGCCGCCAATGACCCCTTGCACGGCGATGTGTTGAATTCGCGGGCGGTCGCGGAGGTGTTTCGACGTTACGGCACCTACTTGTTGCCTCATGCATTACCCGAGGGATGTCCCCAGCATCCTTCCTACGGCCAGGGTCACGGCACCGTGGCCGGCGCCTGCGTTACGATCCTCAAAGCTTTCTTCGACGATAGTATCCGTCTGTCGAAAATGACTGACATCGTACAATCGAGCGACGATGGCCTTGCACTGGTTCCCTATAATGGCTTGGATCGCGACAGGCTCACCGTTGGCGGCGAATTGCACAAGATAGCCGCCAACATTGGAATCGGCCGCAATCACGCTGCGGTTCACTGGCGCTCCGATTACGCAAACTCGCTTACCCTCGGCGAAGCCCTCGCCATCAGCGTCCTTCGCGATCAACGCGACACGTATAACGAAGCGTTCCAAGGCTTCACGTTCCGGAGGTTCGACGGCACAACATCACCGTTTAGCGCGGCAACACCGGGTTCTTCCGCCATATCTGGCAGGGCTCATCAACACGCAGGATTGTTTCGTCGGACACATCTGCTCTTTCTCTCCCAGTCAACCGGCTTCTACCTGTCATACTTTATAAGGGTTCTGTAATCCCTCTAATTACATAGCGCAGCCCGCAATTTCCTAAAGGAGGTTGGACGGCATGTACAAAGTCGCAGCACTGCTGGCCTTGGGGTTGGCATTTCTTCCCGCTCTGCAGGATCAAGAGGCCCCTCCCAACCCGGAGATGCAGCGGCAAGAACTTATCAACCTGGAAAAGGAGATCGCCCGAGCTATTCAACTGAATAATGGAACCTTTTTCCGGCGCGTGTACAGCGACTTGTACAGTGGCACGCTCTCGCACGGACAGCGCGTAAGCAAGGGGGAATTCATTAATATCATTGAGCGAAGCGATCACAGATATGAGTTTTTCAACGCTTCGGGTATCGAAATCCGTATTTTCCGCGATACCGCCCTGGCCACTTGCTTGTGGACGTCGCGGGGCACTTTTAATGGTCAGCACATTGCGAGTCAGATGCGCGCCATGCACGTTTTTGTAAATAGTCCCAGGGGTTGGCAGGTAGTAGCCAGCCAGGCAACCCCATTACCTCCGGATACGGCGCACCCGCTATAGCCATTTCCGCGCTCGCCCATCTTCGAATGCACGAGCTCCCCGAGGACGAATCTACATCGCGAGTCTGTAGAAAACCAAAAGGGCAATCCGGGCTACTAACTCTGTAGGTCGTGCGGAGCAAGACGACCAGAGGTGTCCCGTGGTTTGGCAAAACAGATGCGTTTCGGTCCAGCAAACTTCATTCCATGAGCCAGAATTGGGCACAGTTGCCCGACTAGAGTTGTCAAGGCAAGCATTGCAGATCGCCAGCTGGCGCAACGCTTTGCTCTTGTATTTCTTTCTTCCAATTCTCATTTTCGCCACGGGAAGCCTTAGGGCGCAGGACGCTGCCCCCAGCGCACGGTCATTTTCATTTGCCGGCCAAGCACGTCTGGATCTGCCGCGAGACTGGTCGGTTTACGCCGATGTGCTGCTCCCTCCGCCACCGTTGCTGATTCCGTCGGCGCCACACCTGGTTTTTTCAGACTTTCTCTTGCTCCAGAACCTAACCTCTCCCGGGGTTCTGGAGCTGGGGGTTTCCGACAACCCGTTTCTTGGCAGTGATGCCGTGCAGCTCGACATCGGCGTGCATCAGGACTTCGTTCGTGATTTATTTTACTTTTTCTTTCCCCCGCCCCGCACTTGCCTCGCCCGAGCGAAGAACTCCTTCGAGGAGGTCAAACGTAGAGAAGAAGAGCGGGGCGAACAAGAAGAGCAAGCTCAGGAGAAAAACCCTAAGAAATCGGCAGTCGCTCGAAATCACGTCGGTCTTTCCGAAACCTGTGAATTCAGCCCTACCCCATCAGACTTTTTTGCCTCGCAGCTCAGCACGAGCGTGCTCCTTCGCGAAACTCGGCACGGAGACCGCGTCGAAGGACACTGGCGCAACTTCTACATACCCCCGATGGAGGTGCTGGAAATAAAGGGAAAGACTTTTTTTATTTTCGAGGCTCGTGCGGAACAACCGGTGGAGCGCGGCGATATTGAGCGGTTCGGCCTGCCTGACGATCGTCGCGGGGAGCGCGCGCATTTCTTCTGGGCCATTGGCGCGAATACGCCGTTTCCTTTCTTTCGCGACCCGCACCGCAAGGATCTGCAGTTGTTTCACGTTGTTTTTGCCAACTTGGGTTTGGACGGCGACGGCCGCTCCGAGTTTCGCAAATTGCTCGACAACATAACTTTTGAGCGTTAGCCACTAAGCTGATCCTGTTTTTAGGTGTTTCCCTTCGCAAAACCTTCATTGCGTAAAGAAAGCTCTTCCCTTAGCGCTTTCTCGGCCACTCCGCCCGGGCTTTCGTAAAGTCCGACTGCCGCCTTGTTCAACCGATTGGTCGAAACCCACATGTTTATGGCGTTTCCGCGTCGGCACAACGTCTTCAAAGCTGCGACCACCGCGCGACCAATGCCCCGCCGGTGATGCCACTGAGTAACGTCCGTTTCGTAAACCAAACCATTTTTTGATCACGATCGAGACGATCTAAAATGTACGCGAGTAAGACGATCAGGATAGTCTCTTGGGCGGGAAAGAAATCGCCGGCAATCATCGGACGTCTTGACTCCCCACCGAGTATCCGGCCAGGATAGCGGAGCCCCAAGCGAGCACGGCGAATCGAGGCCTTTCCCTCGACCAGTCAATGACTGGCGATGTGCTAGATTCATTCCCTGAACCCTGAGGAGTTTTGTGACCACGTTCCAACGCATCATCTGGATCGTTCTCGACAGCGTGGGGATTGGCCCGCTGCCCGATGCTGCCGATTACGGCGACGTCGGCCGTAACACGCTGGGACACATTGCCGAAGCTCGCGCTGCCATCGCGCGGCCGCTTGCCATTCCTAATCTTGTGCGCCTTGGTCTGGCCAACATTGCGCCGCTCGCAGGTCTGGCTCCTCTCGCGGAGCCTGCCGCGGCCTTCGGAAAGGGCGTCACTCACTCGCCCGGCAAAGACACCACCACGGGGCATTGGGAGATGGCAGGCATCTGGCTCGACCAGGCTTTTCCTGTGTACCCGAACGGGTTCCCGCGAGAGCTCATCGCGCAGTTTGAGAGTGCGATCGGGCGCAAAGCGCTTGGCAACAAGCCCGCGTCGGGCACGGAAATCTTGAAGGAACTTGGCCAAGAACACGTGCGCACCGGATCCCCGATCGTTTACACCTCCGGCGACAGCGTTTTCCAGATTGCCGCGCACGAAGAAATTATTCCGGTAGCCGAGCTCTATCGCATGTGCGAGATTGCGCGGATAATACTCGATGGCCCGCACCGCGTCGGACGCGTCATAGCCCGGCCTTTTCTCGGTACCGCCGGAAATTTTCAGCGCACCGAGCGCCGTCATGATTACGCCGTCGAGCCGCCACGCCCGATGCTGCTTGACGTTCTCGCCAAAAAAAGTATCTTGGTTTTTGGCGTCGGAAAGATTCATGACATCTACAACGGCCGCGGCGTCGAGCATTACCTCACTACAAGCAATAATGCCGACGGAATGGAAAAGCTTAGCGCCGCGCTGCGCAGACAGTCGCAGGGGCTGATCTTTTGCAATCTGGTGGATTTCGATATGCTTTACGGTCACCGCAAAGATGTCGAAGGATTCGCTCGCTCGCTCGAAGAGTTCGATTCCCTGCTCGGCCCGTTCCTCGCCACGCTCGGAACTTCCGATCTTCTAATCCTTACCGCCGACCACGGCTGTGACCCCGATCCGCGCTGGCCGTCTACCGATCACTCCCGCGAATACGTTCCCATCCTCGCCTACTCCCCGCGAACCAACTCCGGCGTGCCGCTCGGCATCCGTGACACACTCGCGGACATGGGCCAGACCGTTGCCGAAAATTTCGGTGGCCGAATCCCACGCGGCGCGAGCTTTCTCTCCTCGCTGAACTAAGAACATCAAGTCAACGCTGACCAGAGAAATCACCGGCACTCTAAAAAAGGTCAGAAACACAAAAAGAGAAGTCAGCACGAAGAAAAGTAAAAAACCACAGAAGACTAAATAGCTATGGAAGAAGAAAAACCAGGATTAACGAGTTGAGCGGCTCCTTTCAAGCTCGCCGGTCGACGCCTGTTAGTGCTCGCCGCGCGCGGAACTGGTGGCCGTCGGAGCATAATAGCCAGTGCGTGTCCGCGCGATCAGTTTGCCGCGACCCTGCGGCGGGGTAACCGCCACTTGAACGGTGCGGAAAGTGCCGTCCCTGCGCGTATTCGTGGGGTAGTAGGCCAGCGTGTACTGATTGCGGATGTCGTGCGCGATTTGCCCGCAGATCGATTCGACATCTTGCACATTTTCAGGGAAAAAGGCCAAGCCACCGGTCGATTGCGAAAGCTCCTGCAGAGCCCGGCGCGCGCGCTTCGCGGATTTTTTACTTTCCTCGCTCAGCAATCCGATGGTGTAAATCACCGCGTCGGAGGATTGCACTATTTTCAGTGTTTCTTCCATCGTCTTACGGCTGGCATTGTCTTCGCCGTCGGTAACCACCAGTAGAACCTTTTTGTCGCGCGTCCCTTTTTTCAGATGATCGAGTGAGCCAATCACAGCGTCGCGCAATGCCGTTGAGCCGCGCGAGTCGATCCGCTCGAGAGCCTCTTTCATCTCGTTGATGTTACTGGTGAAGTCTTTGTCCATATCGAGATAGAAGTCGTCGTTGAAATTGACCACGAATCCTTCATCCTGCGGATTGCTTGTCCGCACGAATGTCAGCGTCGCGGCGTTCACTCGCTCGCGCTTGTCGCGCATGCTTCCGCTGTTGTCTATCACCAGGCCGAAACTGACCGGAACATCCTCGCGCTTGAAGACGGAAAGTTTTTGCTCGACCTTGTCTTCTAAGACGCGGAAATTTTCCTGCTTCAGTCCCTCGGCGAACCGGCCGCGATCATCCACCACGGTGGTGTGCAGAACCACCAGGCTGACATCAATTTTGATGCGCGAGCCACCTTCCTGTTTTTGCGGAGGAACCGGCGTTTGCCCGGGCGGTGGCGGGGGTGTTACTTGTACCGGTAGTTGCGCGGAAGCCAGTGGCACAACGGCGAGAATCGCTGCGAGGAAAAGGAAAATGCCAGCTGAAAAAATTGCGAAGCGCAACGACTTGGGGGCACTAGTGGCTAGGGGCGTAGTAGCCGGTCTTGGAATAAACATTGAGAGGCGGAAGCCCTTTTGGTGCGTGCAACTTAATTTTGATTTTACGCCACTTTGAATCGTGGGTGTGATTGCTCGGCCGGTATCCCAAAACATATTGGTTGCGCAGCTCCATCCCGATCTTTGTCGCCACGTCGGGCAAATCGCCGAGGTTTTCGACGTTGAATACCCGGCCTCCGGTGAGCTCGGTGAGCTCCGAGAGCAGTGTCGGACCATTGACCTCCTCATTTGTCGGGCGATAACCCAGCGGATTGTAGATGCCGATGGCGTAGATCTGGACGTCTGACTCCTTCACGAAATTTTTAATGTCACGCTCATTGTAACGACTATGATTATCGCCCCCGTCGGATATGATGAGCAAGGCCCGTTTGGGGTTGCGCGCACCACGCATCTCACTTAGGCCGAGATAGATAGCGTCCAGCAACGCGGTGCGGCCTTTTGCCGTAGTGTAAAGCATGCGTTGCTGCAAGTCCTCGACGCTCTGCGTAAATGGACTGGTAAGCTCGGCGCGTTCATTAAAACTTACCAGAAAAAACTCGTCCTGAGGATTTGCGGTCTTGAAAAATTGCACGGCAGCGGAGCGAGCCTTATCAACTTTGTTGGACATGCTGCCGCTCAAATCGAAAATCACGCCGATTGAGATTGGTACATCCTCGCTCGAGAAGTGCACCACTTCTTGCTCAACGTTATCTTCGAACACGCGGAAATTATCCTGCTCAAGCCCGGTCACAAGACGATTGTAAGGATCGGTGATCGTGATGTTGACGAGCGCGAGATCTACCGCGATGCGAATCGACTGGCCGGGCTTAATGGCTTTTCCAGGCGTGTCTCTTTTTAGAGTCTCAGTCTCGGTGCCCACGGGCTTCGCATCTGGTGGCTTCACCTCGGGCGACTTAGTGTCGGGAAGTTTCGCGTCGTCAGTTTTCGTGTCGAACGGTTTGGAGTCTAGAGGCTTCGCGTCCGAGGCTCGCGCATCGTCGCGGGCAGGGCCCTGGGCGTGGGCCAAACCGTTACACAGGATAAGAGCGAAGGTACTCAGGAAAATAGCCAGGAGAGTTCTTGAAGCGTGTGAAGCGCGAACCCTGCCAATGCTCGCCAACATGGGCCCCCTACTGCCTAAACCAATCACGGGCGGGGAAGCGATTGACTGAACTAAAGCGTATTGTATCACTGGCGCCAGGCAATGCAAGCTTCTTGAACTAACTTTACGTCCGGCTGCTACCAAGCTCTGGTGCGGCCGAGATTATATCTTTGCGTGGCGCGATTCAAATCTTTTTCTGCACTATTTATGTCTTATTTTCGCCTGGAGCCTGCGACGACCAAAGCGATTCCACCGGCTACAGCCAGCGCTCCCAAAATCGGAGGAATCGGCACTGTTTCCTTCTTGTCTGCTGTGGCGTGAATGGGTCCGACATCAAGAACTGTTTCACGGTGCGTGTACGTAAAGCCTTGATAAGCCAAAGCGAGAAGACCCAAAACGATCAGCACAATTCCAGCTACTGTGGTTGATTTCATGATGTTGGCCTCCGCGGTGCAATTATACTCGCGCTCGCCATAAACTAACTGAAATCAACAACCAGTTCGATTTCAAGCGCTATACCTGAACATGCTGGATGAGTTTAGGGGTTGTGTCTGTACAATTGTGAACAGTTAAGACTTTTATTCCGCCCCAGGAACAGCCGGGTCACAGGGAAATTGTTGCGCGCAAGACTACAGCGCAGAACAGTGCATCCACGCCAAGGACCAAGGGTGTTGTGTGATTCGCGGAACTTTCATGGCTGCCCGACCGACCAATCCTGATGAATGGACACCTCATCGGTAGTGGCGCGAACCTCGCGCGCGCGAACAATGAAGCGCCGCGGCGCCGCACCGACATAATCGAAAGGGAAACAGGTAATCAGTGTCAGCGTGGGTGCGGTTGAAGCTTCCAGGACCTGAATATTGGTGGGCTCGACGACGGAGGTGGATTCGACCTGATATAGAAACGTTGCTTCTGCGGTCTTGAAGACAATAACGTCGCCAAGGCGGATTCTGCGCAGCGGGCCAAAAAAAGAGTTGCGATGTGCGGCCAAGGCAACGTTACCCTGCTGGCCCGGCAAAGACGTTTCAGGCACGTGTCCTGCAGCGCGTTTTAAAACACCGTCTGACACTCCTTCGGCCACGACGACTCTAAGGCCGAGCCGCGGGACCATAATGTCGCCAATAACGCCGCCTTCCGATACTTCGCGCGAGCCAGGGGCGGCACGCTCGAATTTCGAGATTTCAGCTACTGCAGTGCCCTGCGAGTGGCCAAACGCGCTGGTGCAATAGGCAATGACGAGAAAGCCGGCAGCGAGAAAACCCACCCTGCGACTGAGGTGCCCAACTTCAAAGAAATGTTTGTTCGCGGAGCGGATACGATCGATCATAATGTGTTGGCTTCCCTCTCGCGGAATGGCTCGGTAAACAGCACACCGGAAGCGTATAGCCACGGTGGGCACCAGCCGACGATGCAGCCAGTCCTCTAAATGTTTGCGATTTCTAATTATTTTGCGCTGTTGGTATTGTCTTCGCCATCGCCGCCGATGATCAAGAGCTTTTTTCTGCAGTGTTCAAACTGCAAATGATGCAGTTTTGAAAATGTTGCGCGAGTTCGCCAGGGATAGGCCGTAATAACTGCAGAAAACCAGGTTACGCACGCTTCGTATTTACTGCGCTACGGAACAATCGTCGTAATGACCTATCGGCCGACATGAATTCTGGAAATGGAATGGAACAAACCGAAAACATCCAGAAGCCACAAAACTACGGCAATGATGACCACGGCATTCAGGATGGACTTAATGGTGCCTTCCATGGGAATGAAGCGATTGACCAGCCAGAGGAGAACACCGACGACGATCAGGACCAGCAAAACATTGATCAAGGGCATGGTGGGACCTTTCTTTATCGAAACAGAATTTCGCGCGTACGCGGATTGTTTTGCCCATTGATTTGTTAATCGAGACTATCGCAAACTCGGATGCTACCACAGGCTTTTCGATAGTTATAGGAAACCTTGCGATGAAAATTGGACCCGGCAGCCTCGATTGATAGCGAGGTTGCCCGGATCCAGCCCGGAACAAACGCTTGGCTGCTCGTTCTGCGGAGCAGTGGTGAAGGTCCAGACAAAGTTTGCCGACAACAGATTTCCTGTCGTGTCTCTGACCCCATTCGGACCGCCAATGATTGTCGCGGTGAACGCGGAGCTGGGCGCCAGGTTGACGGTGGGGTTAAAGGCAGCTTTCTTCGCGCCAGCGTCATCGGTGACCATTCCGGTTATGGGTATTCCGGTCGAGTGACTTGAGTACTGCCAGGGGCAACGGGGAAAATGTTGCCATTCGCTCAAGAGCTTCCGTTCGTACTTTTTCGGGCCTAAGAGGGTTGCCCTGAGCAAAATGCACCGAATCGGGGATGGTCCCGTTCTCGAAGAGTGCAGCTGAATGCTGGAACCACAAAAATGCCTCGCAACCTGTAGATTGTCCTAGCGCAAGTTCACGATTTATGTCACTATTAACCAACTAGGAATGATGTGACAACGATAAGAAAAAAGTTGCAGGTAAGAAGAAAGGACTCTTCAGCGCCACGGAGTTTCTTGATTCCGCAGGCATTGCGCGCAAGGTGGTGGCGTTCGCGCGAAACCAGGTCGTTTTCGCACAGGGCGACCCTGCCGACAGCGTCTTGTACATTCAAAAAGGTGGTGTGAAGCTTTCGGTCGTTTCACAAACTGGAAAAGAAGCGGTGGTGGCGATACTGGGGCCGGGAGATTTCTTAGGTGAGGGATGTCTGGCCGGGCACCCGCGACGGATCGGAACGGCGTCGGCCATAACCGCCAGCACAATTCTGATGATTGAAAAAGACGAGATGGTTCGGCTACTGCACGCCGAACATGCTCTTGCCGACCGATTTATTAATCATATGCTGGTGCGCAACATCGGGATCGAAGAAGATCTGGTGGATCAATTATTCAACTCCAGCGAGAAACGGCTGGCGAGAACTCTGCTGCTCCTGGCGCGGTATGGCAAACAAGGTAAACCGGAGAAAATCGTTCCCAAAATATCACAAGAGATGCTTGCGGAAATGATCGGGACGACCAGGTCACGAGTGAATTTTTTCATGAATAAATTCCGCAATATGGGCTTCATCGAATATAACGGCGGTCTGCACGTCAATCATTCGCTGTTAAGCGTGGTCCTGCACGAGTAGCCGTTACGGTCCCGGCTTCCCTTCCGTGCAAGTGTGGACTTAGCCTGGTAAGAGAGAACTCTTAATAGTCTTGCAGCAGCGACTCACCAAACCCGTAGCACTTACCGCAAAACCAAACGAATCCCCAACGGCAAAGATCGCCTATGCGAGGTCTCGCTGCGTCGCCCGCGCTAGAATGTTTGATTCTACCGGTTCGATGCTTCTAGTATGTGACAGCTGTGGGCAGCGGCTGTAAACGCGACACTACAAACGGGTCGCGCGTCGGAAGGAACGCTGGGTTTAGAATTGTTTGAATTCTGGGATCGCAAACCCCGCATTCGAGGATAGATTCTTGAGCGCAAAGGAAATTACCAAGGCCTTTCTATCTACCCGGGTCTCGTGTTCCGTGCTTTCGCGGATGAATAAGGTGGCCGCCGGAAAGAAAATCCTGAACTGGTTGAGTTCGAGCTCTGGCGTGTTTGCAACTTTCGACGATGGTTGGCGGGCAGCTCGGCAAGCGAGCGGCGAGGCGCATGAACATCCCAGCATCGCGGATCTGCATATCGACTTGGCGAAGACGTTGCGTCCGAGCGATTACGCGGTGTTGTACTGGCTCTTGCGGCTCACTTCGAAAGAGTTGAACATTTTCGATTTTGGCGGGAATGTAGGGAACCTCTATTACAGCTACTTGCCCTATGTGCAACAACTACGGGAGGTCCATTGGACGGTCTTTGATTTACCGGCCCTGGTGCAACGAGGGCGCAGCATTGCTCGGGAAAGAAGCGCTGCAAATCTTCGTTTCACGAACTCGGCGAGGGAAATGCCGAGCAACTGTATTTTGCTCGTGTCCGGTTCGTTTCATTACTGGGAAGGCAGCGTACAAACATTCCTGGAACAATTCACAAAGCCCCCGGAGCATATTCTGCTGAACCGGACGCCAATCCACGAAACAGAAGCCACGTTTGTAACCGTGCAGTGCACGGACACCTGCGCGTTTCCGTGTGTGGTGCGGAATGCCCGAGACATGATGAACGAATTCAGCAAACAGGGATATGCAGCGAAAGATCGCTGGAGAGCACTCGAGCTCTCGATTGAGAATCCACTCTTTCCGGATTTCTCGGTACCCTACTACTCAGGATTTTATTTCCGCCGGCGAACTGAGTGAGCTCAAGTCGCTCGGGGCAAATCCGACAAGCGGGTTGCAGAATCGCGCGTAGAGTCCAACGAAGGCTTCTGAAACAAGTTCCGCGCTAGAGCATAAAGCAAAGCCTGAAATTCATTCAGGATGTTGCGGATTCGCCCCGGATCAAAGAGGTCGGGATTATATTCGAGCTGCGCGCGAACTCCCTCTTGTCGCTCGATCATCGCGAGCTGCATCTCAAACGAAATTCCGGTGCTAAATGTCGGCATCGGCGTGATCGTTAGCGGGCCGGCGATGCGCGGTTGGAGGAAGGCGGCCTGATAGAAAAAATAAAACTGAAAAATGGGTCTGCGGCCTTTCACCGTTCGCATTTTGACTCCTCCGAGCACCGCCTCAAACGGCAGATCGGTGTGGCTCAGTGCGTCAAAGGTGGCATCGCGCACGCGCGCGATCATTTCGCGCAAGGTCGGATTGCCTGAAAAATCAAGGCGCAGGCACACGGGACTCGCCAATGGCCCTACGAGATGCTCGGTTTCAGGCTTGCGATTGGCGACAGGAGAACCGATCAGGACATCCTCCTGATGCGAGTGGCGCGACAGAAGAATTCCAAATGCCGCCAGCGTGAGCACGAAAATTGTTGCGTCCATCGATTGGCTTACTTTTTTGAGCTGTTGAATGAGCTCGTCGGGTAGAAGCAGAGTTTCGATTGCGCCGTGAGAGGCGGGCTTCCCGCTCGGCTGCCGATCGGTTGGAAAATCAAGTACAGGCAATTCGTCTCGGAGCCGCTGACTCCAGAACTCAATGTGTTTCTGGGCCTCAGAAGATTTCAGCCACTCCTGTTGCCAGACGACGAAGTCGCCATATTGGATTGACAATGGCGCGACCGATGGATCCCGCCCATGCAAGAAGGCGTCATAGGCAGCCCATAAGTCATCCTGGATGACCCTTTGCGACCAGCCATCAGCGAGGATGTGATGGATCGAAGTCATGAGGACGTGCTGGTCCGGCTCGAGGCGAAATAGATGCGCGCGAAAAAGCGGCCCTTTTTCCAGATTGAAAGGGATGCTCGCTTCGTCGCGAATCCGCCTTTCGAGCTGTGCTTCGCGACCGGCCGGAGTTGCAGCGATTGGCGCGAGATCGGTAACGGCGAGACGAAACTGCGCGGCCGGAGAAATAACTTGCGCGATCTTGCGATCAATTTCTTCAAATGTGGTGCGCAGGATCTCGTGGCGCTCTATCAAGAATTGGAAGCCTTGTTGTAACGCCTGTTCTGACAGCGGGCCGGTCAGGCGCACGCGAGCCGGCATGTTAAAGGCAGGATTGCCGTGGTCTAATTGTTCAAGCATCCAGAAGCGCTGCTGCGCCAGACTTGTGGGCATCGCGTAAACGGCGCTCTTGGGTGCAGGGTCGCTCGGGACAACAAATGACGGCGCGTCGCCCGAAAGCGGAAACTGAGAAAGGCGACGATTGGGGTTAGCGGCGATTGCTTCCAGGAGCTCCTTGAAGTGATCTAGTAAACGTGTAGCGGTTTCCGCACGATACAAGGCCGTTTTATATTCGAGAGAAAGGCGCCAGCCGACTTCGCGTTCCACGAGAAAAAAATTCAGATCGTAGAGCGCGCCTTGCGTCTTCGAAGGCATAGAGGACATACGAATCCCCGAAAAATCAAATTGGAACTTGGCGGCGCGTCCGTACTCCTTCTGGCAAATAAAATTAATCAAGCAGAATGGATCGCGGTTGCAGTCCTGGCCCGGGCGAATGGTTTGCAGCACGGTTTCGAACGGCACGTCTTGATTTGCAAAGGCCTCCCATACAGAATCGCGCACGCGAGAAACGAACTCTGAAAATGACGGATTCCCGGCAGCATCCGCGCGGAAAACGATGTGATTCACGAATTGTCCGACCAAGGTTTCGAGCTCGGTTCGGTTGCGTCCGGCAAGCGGCGAGCCCACACCAAGATCGCTCTGCCCCGTATAGCGATGCAGCAACAAGAGACAGGCAGCCAGTGTCGTGATGAAGAACGTGTTCCCCTGGGCGTTGCCGAAATCTCTGAGCCGATCGGTAAGCTCGCGCGGGAGAAGATGCGAAATGATCGCCGCATCGTACGATGCGCGATTGGGGTTCTGCAAATCTGGCGATAGTTCCAAGCGCCGATAACCGCGAAGTTTTTCTTCCCAATAGGCAATTTGCTTGGCACCCTCCGCGGTTCTCGTGGACGCGCGCTGCGAGGCGACGTAATCACCGAATTGCGTCTCAAGCGGTGGAAGCGGCGTTTCTTGTCCCAATGCGGAAGCTGAGTAGATCTTCTGCAGCTCATCCATGATGAGGCCGATGGACCACCCATCGCATACGATCTGATGCACCGTCAACATCAGGATAAAGCGCTCCTCATCCATGCGCAGGAGGCCGACGCGAATTAAAGGATCTCGTGAAAGATCGAAGTTGCGCTGGGCCTCTTGCATGCAGATGTGCTCCATCGCAGCGTCGCGCGTATCTGCGGAAATAGGTCGCAGATCGGTTAGCACCAAAGGAATGTGCAGGTCGGGAACAATCGATTGCCTCGGTCCTTCATCGTTATGGATGACGGCTCGCAAGATTTCGTGCCGGCGGACGATTTCATTTAAAGTCCTCTCGAGCAATGAAGCATCCACTGGTCCGGTTAGGTTCATGCGAAAAGAGCCGTTGTAAGCGGCATGGGAAGGATCGATGCGGTGTGCGTACCACATCCGCTCCTGACCTGGGGCGAGAGGGAAAGAACGAAGTTTATCGAAGGTATGAGGTGCGGGCCCGGCCACTGAAACGTTCTTCAAAGTAGGATCAGAAGTCATGGGTGGCCGGCTGAGACCAATCTCATCGATGTCACGAGGGCTGGCGGGTCAAGCGGTACTTCGATCGCGACACAGGCGCCAACGCCGGCGCTCCCGAAGAAACGCTGTTGCTTTTCGCCAGATCGGCAAATACGGCGGCAATGGTGCGATGCTGCAGAATCTGCCGCGGCTTTACATCAATGCCGGCTTTATTCGCTCGCGCCACAATCTGAAAGACGTGCAACGAATCGGCACCCAGCTCGAACAGATTGTCGTTGATGCCCACACGTTCGAGGTGCAATACCTCAGCCCAAATTCCCGTCATAATTTTCTCTTCCGGAGTGCGCGGCTCGGCGTAAGAAGTGCCGCGCGTTTGGCGGTCCCAATCGGGAGCAGGAAGTGCGCGCCGATCCACCTTACCGTTTAACGTAAGGGGAAACCGCGACAGCCTCACGAAAGCCGCGGGAACCATGTAGTCGGGCAGCTTGGTCGACAAAAAGCTACGAAGCTCAGAAGCGGAGGGAATGCTGCCATTGGCTGGAATCATGTAAGCGACAAGACGTTTCTCGCCAGGAACATCTTCGCGCACGGCCGCGACAGCTTCTTTTATTGCCGGATGTGCGGCCAGGCCGCTTTCGATTTCCCCGAGCTCTATCCGGAAACCACGAAGCTTGATTTGGTCGTCCATGCGGCCCAGAAAGTCGAAGCTGCCATCGGAACGACGGCGCACCAGGTCGCCCGTACGATAAAGTCTCGCCGCTGGTTCTTTACGGAACGTATCAGGGATAAATTTCTGCGCAGTAAGTTCGGGCCGGTTGTAATAGCCGCGCGCTACGCCGTCGCCTCCGATGCAGAGCTCTCCAGGAACTCCCGGCGGCACAGGCTGCCCGTTAGCATCGAGAACATAAAATTGTGTGTTGCTGATCGGCGGTCCGATCGTTACGGGTCCATCACTTTCTTCCACCTGAATGGTTGCCGACCAAATGGTCGTCTCCGTAGGCCCATACATATTCCATACCGGCACGCCACAGGCGAGAATTCGATTGGCAAGCTCACGAGGAAGAGCTTCCCCTCCGCACAAGACTTTCAACTTAGGATCGCCCTTCCAGCCGGCATCGAGCAGAAGCCGGAAACTAACCGGAGTTGCTTGCATCACGGTAGCTCCGGAGCCCTTGAGGAGATCGAGCAGCTGCTGGCCGTCACTCGCTACCGCCCGGCTGGCAAGAACGAGCTTGGCTCCGGTGATCAGTGGCAGAAACAACTCGAGCGCAGCGATATCAAAAGAGATTGTTGTTACCGCCGCAAGCGTGTCGCGGGCATCGAGGCCAGGCGTCTTGGCCATAGAGTGGAGCACGTTAACAACATTTCGATGCGTGACCTCGACGCCTTTGGGTTTCCCCGTGGAACCAGATGTGTAAATCGTGTATGCGATTCGAGCAGGGTCGTACGGGATGTCAAGATTTGTGGCGGCCTCGCGCTCGATCAACGTCCAATCTTGATCCAAGCACACAAGGCTCACGCCGGACGGCGGCAGATCGGCCGCCAGCTTGACTTGCGTTAGGACAACGCGAGGTGCGGTGTCTTCAAAAACGAAAGCAATACGTTCCCGCGGAAAGGTCGGATCCAAGGGCACATATGCTGCACCAGCTTTCCACACACCAAGTAATGCGACGACCATTTCCAATGAACGTTCGATATAAACTCCTACCACCCCCCCGGGCTGCACTCCAAGCCTCACCAGATAACGTGCCAATTGATTAGCGCGAGAGTTTAATTCGGCATAGGTGAAAGATTTTTCTTCGAATACGAGCGCAGTTGCGTCAACACCTTGCCCGGCGCCTTGTTCGAACACCCTTTCCTCAAATAATCGGTGAACGCATTTATTCCGCGGGTAATCAGCGGCAGTTTGATTGCCGTCGAAGACTACCTGCTGTTGCTGAGCTTCACTAAGCAACGGCAAGTGTGAGATTTTCTGGGATGCATCCTGAGCCATTCCGAGCAGCAAAGCTTCATAACTATCGAGCCAGCTCGCGATGGTCGCTTCGTCCAGCAGAATTGTGTTGTAGTCGAGATCGAGCACCAGTCCATCGTCGCCCTCAACTACGTTGAGAAAAAGGTCGAAGTTAACGAAACGTTTCGGACTGGAATCGACCACAACTTCCAGCCCTTGGAATTTAAGTCCGGTTCCCACCCTTTCGAGATTGAACTGAACCTCGAGTAGCGGCAAGCGGCTGGGATCGCGCGGAATGGAGAGCTTACGCACCAGGCGGCCATAGGTGTAGTTCTGGTGTTCGTAGGCATCGAGCAAATTCTTGCGAATCTGCTCCAGAAACTGCGCCATGGACAGGTCACCTGCAACATTGCCGCGCAGGGGAACAAAATTAACGCAGTGGCCAACCAGAGTTTTATCTTCTACAAGCGACTGCCCGGCGGCCGGGATTCCGACCGCGATATCCTCTTGTGCGCACAGACGGCTCAGCAGGACGTGGAAGCCGGCAACTAAAGTCACAAAGAGCGTACATTTTTGCTGCGCTCCAGCACGCTTGATTTTCTTGTAGGCGGCCGCATCAATCCTTTTGCGATACGTGGCTCCGGCAAAACTCTTCATCGTGGGACGCGCTCGATCTATTGGCAGATTGAGTGGTGGAGGAAGTGTCGCGAACTGCCTGGTCCAATACTCTTCATTCTGGTGTCCTTCTGAACTTTCATAGTGAAGCTTCTGCGCTTGCGCGTACGCGCTAAAGCTCATCAACCGGTCGAGCTCACACCTGGTCCCCGCACAACGAGCGTTGTAAAGGCGCGACAACTCATCCAGGAGAACGTTCACCGACCAACCATCGCAGACAATGTGATGCGCGGTAAACATGAGAACGTGATGTTCTGGCAAGAACCGAATGAGCCTCGCTCGGATCAGCGGACCGTTTATCAAGTCAAAGGGCTCGCCCGCGTCTTGCGCACCGAGTGCGTCATATTGCGCTTGCTGCTGCGCGGCACTCAAACCAGCAAGATTGACGAGAGCCAAGTCGAGCTCAACAGGCACAAAGAGTTGTTTCTGATCCTCGAGATTGAAGAGCGCGCGCAAGCCATCATGCCGATTGATCAATTCCTGCAACGATGCATGGAAAGCCGGCTCATTCAACTCACCGCGGAGATGCAATGAAAACGATTCGTTGTAGCTGCAGTTGGCTTCCGGGCTGAGCTGCGCTGAAAGCAGAATTTCCATCTGCGATTCTGTAATTGGCGCTTCGCCTTGGGTCAATCCGTGTGCAGCGGGGGGCGAACTCGCGATGGCGACAGCGGGCTCGGCGGCAGCCGGGTTCGTTTCCGACTCGGAAGTCGAACTACCCGTCGCAGGCGTGGGCAAAGCATCGCCGGCCTGCATTTCCGCTATGGTTTCCGCAAATGCCTTATAGATACGCTCGATGTCCGCGTCGGTGTGCGCGGTGGTCAGGAAGCACGGAAAGCCTTCCAACGCATGGATGCCTTTTTCGCGCAAGTGATAGTAGAACAGGCTCCCGAAGCGGAAACCGCTCGGGAAGCTGAAGTAGAAGATGCTTGCAAAATTTTCGATGCGCGTCGGAACCTGATTTTTCTCGAGCAACGCATTCAGACGCTTCGCCAGCACTGCACTTCGTTCATTGAGCCGCTGTTGTAGAGTAGGCCCCTGTTCCTTTAGGTGCTTCAGAACGGCTGCGCAAGCAGCCATGGCCAGCGGGTGACGTACGAAGGTGCCCGCGAAGAAGGTTACCCCAACGCTCGGAAAAGAATCATCGCCGTACTGCCATATCCCGCCATCAAGCGCATCCATGTACTCCGCTTTGCCGGCCAGCACTCCAATAGGCATTCCTCCGGCAAGAACTTTTCCGTAGGTGACCAAGTCCGCGCGAATATCGAACAGTGCCTGGCAGCCTCCGGGATGAACGCGAAAACCAGTAACCACCTCGTCGAAAATCAGGCAGGCACCAGATTCCTGTGTAATGGCGCGCACTTCTTTAAGAAACGAAACGGGTTGCAGATCGGGATGGCGGCTCTGCACCGGTTCAACCATCACCGCGGCAAGTTCCCCGGCATTCTTGCGAATCCAGTCGAGCGACCCTTGCACGCCATATTCTAAAACAACGACGTTCGCGGCCTTTTCGCGCGGAATTCCCGGAGCAACAGGCACAGCCAGGGGCTCGCCTTGCTTCTTAATCCCTTTCACCAGGACTTCATCGAACATACCGTGGTAATCGCCGGAGAAAAACACCACTTTGCTGCGGCCGGTTACGGTGCGCGCCACGCGCATCGCCGCGATCACAGCTTCCGAGCCGGTGTTGCAAAACGTTGCGCGCTCGTTGCCCGTCATCTCGCAGATTGCCTGGGCAACTTCTCCAGCTAGCAGCGTCTGCGACCCAATTTCAAACCCTTCTCGTAGCTGCTTTTCAATGGCGTTCTGAACGTACTCCGGGCGATGGCCGAGCATGATCGGGCCAAAGCCATTCAAGATGTCGACATACTCATTGCCGTCGAGGTCCCACAGGTGCGAACCCTCTGAGCGCACCGTAATGATGGGGTAGATCATTTCCTTCCATTGCAATCGGAATCCAGAAACTACCCGCGGATCAGCGAGAAATTGCCGATATTCTTGCGTCTTGGCCTTCGAGCGAGAAGTACGAGTGGTGTATCGCTCGATAAGCGCTCGAATGTAACTCTCCTGCTTTGGCGTTAGCTCGCCCGATATATTTTTCTGAAGCGGTTTGAATGGTGTGAATCCCTTCAGCTCTTTTACGGGTTCCACGTTAGCGGCTGCATTAGGTAGGGCAGGCGAAGGCATACTTGCGAGCGGAGAAACTTCCGGCGTCGAAGTTATCTGTGTCAGCCCCGTTCCCCGAACCGCAGCAAGCTGCTGAGCAAACAGCTGGTTCATCGCCTGGAGTTGATCTCGGAAAAGCTGTTCAAGCGTCGAGCCTGGAGGCGCGGACCAAGCGGTTGCGTTCACAACTGCGGCCGGCTGCGCAAGATTGCTCGGTGCCTGTGCGTGCTGTTCGGTTCGCGGAGCGGCCGCAAGAGGGTTAGCAGTCGTTGGTGCAGGTTCGTTGTAAGCTTCGGGCGAGAGTTTCTCATCGAGGTAAGCGGCCAATCGTTCTAAAGTGGACTGTTGGTCGGAAAGCTGCCGAAACGTAATCTTAATTTTGAATTTGCTTTGCAATGCCTGCGTAACTTGGGTGAGGAAGAGCGAGTCAAAGCCCATCTCAGTGAACGTCGCGGTTTTGTCAACCGCCGAAGCATCAACGCCGGAAAGATCTTGAAATATTTCCGCTAGCATGAGGAGTAACTTTTCTTTGCGGTTGGGCTTGGAAACTGCGCTCTCGTGGGCCTGGGTCATTGCGATCTCCTGCCACTCGGACGGACTGCTAGCGGGCGCTGCGGGTTCTGCTTGCGAAGCGGGTGAGCTTTTTGATGCCTCCGAAGCATCCTCTTGGTTGCTTTTTCCGTTGTACTCCGGAGCCGGGTCCTCCAGCCAGAATCGTTGCCGTTCAAAAGGATAGGTGGGCAGTGAAACGCGGATACGCTGCTCGTCTGCGTGGAACGCCTTCCAGTTCGGCTGCACTCCTCCGAGCCAGAGTGAGCCGAGAGCCTGCAACACGGCATCCGTCTCAGAAATTTGAGGTGTGCCATCGGTAAGTGAAGAAACGACAATCTGATCTTTGGACTTGGCCGGATGCTGCCGCGCCAACGTAGCCAGAACATTGCCAGGCCCCACCTCCAGCAAAATACAATCATCGCGGTCGCGAAGCTGCGCAATCCCGGGCGAAAATCGCACAGCTTCTCTAAAATGATGCGCCCAATAGACGGGATCGGTCGCTTCTTCAGCAGTGATCCAGTTCCCACTGACCCCGGAAAGATATGGAACACTCGGTGCAGAGAGACGTATTTTCTTGCACTCGGCGATAAATGGCTCGAGGATCGGATCCATCATTGAGGAATGAAAGGCGTGCGAAGTTTGCAGGCGGCGATGGACTACATTTCGGCAAGTCAGTTCCTCCTCGAGCCTGGCCACATCATCGGTGGGGCCAGCAACCACGCAAAGTGCAGGCGCGTTTACGGCTGCCAGTGAAAGCGTTTCGCTTTTGCGAAGCAGGCTGCGAACATCGGCTTCAGCCAGGCGCACCGAAAGCATCGCTCCGCGAGGCAGTCCCTGCATCATGCGGCCCCGCGCGGCAATCAGTTGCAAAGCGTCGGAGAGAGAAAAAACTCCGGCAAGGCACGCTGCCACAAACTCACCAACACTGTGGCCGATCATGAAACGCGGAGTAATGCCCCAGGACATCCACAGCTTTGCCAGTGCGTACTCGATCGTGAAAATCGTTGGCTGGGCCAGGATCGTTTGCGTGATCTTGTCGCTCGCTTCCTCAGTGGCATCGCCCGAGGGATAAAGCTGCGTCCGCAAATCGCAACCGAGACTGGGTTGAAGCAATTTCGCGCACAGGTCGACCTGCTCCCGAAACAGGGGCTCGCTGTCATACAATGCGCGCCCCATGTTGAGCTGTTGCGAACCTTGCCCAGGAAACATGAAGCACAAAGCGGGATCCTGCTTGGCCACGTTCCGGCTGATAACGCGCTTTGGCTCACGCGACGCCAGAGCTGTTGCCGCATCGGCGGGGCTCCGACTAACCAGAATTCGCCGATGCTCGAAATATTTGCGCCCAACGTGCAGCGTGAAGACAGCATCCGCGAAATTAGGATCGCTATTGTTCCGAAACTGATCGCTACGAAGATGTTCTGCGAGGCGATCGGTCACCGCATCCAAGGCCGCGGCAGAGCGCGCCGAAAGTACAATTAACTGGCTTGTGCGCGACGCCGGCCCCGAAGCACGTTCCGGGGCTTGCTCTAAGATTACGTGGGCATTCGTACCACCAACACCGAACGCACTGACACCGGCGCGGCGCGGCCCTTCCTCCGGCTTCCACTCCCGCAGCTTGGTATTCACGAAGAACGGACTATTCTCAATGTCAAACTTTGGATTGGGCTTATGGAAATGAAGTGTCGGTACAAGCTCACCGTGCTTCACGATGAGTGCGGCGTGAATGAGTCCGGTAGCTCCTGCAGCGATATCCAGATGGCCCAGGTTGGTTTTCGCCGTACCCACTGCGCAAAAACTGCGGTCTTTGGTTTTTGCTCGGAACGCCTGCGCCAGCGCCGCCAGTTCGATCGGATCGCCGAGCGGCGTACCGGTTCCATGCGCTTCGATATAACCGATGGAACGCGGCTCGATTCCGGCAGCCTCTTGCGCCATAGCGATCACGCGCGACTGGCCGTCGATACTTGGCGCCGTGTAACCAACCTTGGCGGAGCCATCGTTGTTCATGCCAAAACCGCGGATCACCGCGTAAATCTGATCCCCCTCGCGCATCGCGTCTTCTAATCGCTTGAGCAAAACAACCGCCGCTCCGGCGCCAAACACCGTGCCCTGCGCGTCGGCGTCGAATGTGCGGCAGTGCCCGTCGGGCGAAGTCATCCCGCCTTCCTGGTAAAACGATCCGCGCTTCTGCGGAAATGTGATCGAGACGCCGCCGGCGATGGCCATATCGGCTTGATACGTCAGCAGGCTCTGGCAGGCCTGGCAGGTCGCCAGCAGAGAGGTCGAGCAGCCGGCCACCATCGAAAACGCCGGTCCACGCAAATTGAATTTGTAAGCGACTCGAGTGGCCAGAAAATCCAGGCCGTTACCCATCATCGCGGGATAGTTTCCTACCTGATAGCCTCCGGTATAGTCCCGGCGGAATTCAGGATTACCTAGAAGCTGGGAATAAAAGTAGGTTGGCTGGCTGCATCCGGCGAAAACTGCTACGGCTCCGGGGTAGCTTTGTGGATCGTAGCCTGAGTCCTCAAATACTTCCCAGCAGCATTCTAGGAACACGCGATGCTGCGGGTCCATCAGCTCGGCTTCGCGTGGGTAGATGCCGAAGAAAGCCGCGTCAAACTTGTCTGCGTCATCCAGGATGGAGCGCGCAAGCACATAGTTCGGTTTCGCCCCGAGCGAGGCCCAATCGGGGACTTCGAGTTCATCCGGCCGGAAATGCGAGATCGCCTCCACGCCGTGGCGCTGGTTCCGCCAGAACTCGGCCACGTTCCTGGCGCCCGGTAGACGCGCCGATAGGCCAATAATCGCGATTCCTTCGAGATGGGGATTCCAGTGGCTCATGCTGGTTCGCTGGTGTTCAATTCCTCTTGCATCGTGTTCGTTTGCGTTGCGTTTTTTTGCATCGCGTTCCGCTGCCTGGCAAATACGGAGCGTTGCTTCTGAGCACGCTCCTGCTCGGCGTCGAACGACGACGCAGAGGACCCAAGATTGTTGGCAAGCGAGCGAATCGTGGTGTAAGCAAAAAGATCAGTCACCTTGATTTCCATGCGCAGTAGCTTCTGGAGGGTCGAATGGACGGCAACGAGCAGAAGCGAGTCTCCGCCCAGATCGAAAAAGTTGTCGTCCAGCCCAACGCGATCGGTGCGCAAAATTGTTCGCCATACGCCAGCGATCATCTCTTCGAGCCGCGAACCTCCAGCTTCCGGCGCAGTTTGATTAGATTCCATTACGGGCGCAGGAAGCGCGACGCGGTCCACCTTGCCATTCGGGTTCAGAGGCAGTGCCGTCAGGGGAACGTAAGCAAAAGGCAACATGTATGCTGGAAGCCTTGCGGCGAGGAAATCTTTCATGTCCTGACGCGAGCCGGCGCCATTCACGTTGGTCACATAATAGGCCACGAGCCGCTTCGTGCCGGTGCTATCTGTGTTCGCAACAACACAAACGTCACGAACACCGGGATGCTGTCCGAGGACCGTTTCAATCTCGCCAGGTTCAACGCGGTGACCGAGAATTTTTACTTGATTGTCCTTGCGGCCGATGAGTTCGATAGTGCCGTCATTGCGCCAGCGCGCCAGATCCCCGGTGCGATACAAGCGCGCGCCTGCCTCGCCAGAGGCCAGTTCGCACGAGACGGGCTTACTCACGAATGGATCCGCTACAAACTTTTCTGCGGTCAGTTCTGCTGCATTCAAGTAACCACGTGCAACTCCATCGCCTGCGGCGCACAATTCACCGACCGAACCTGCTGTCACCGGCTGCAGGTTTTCATCCAGTATGTAAACGCGCGTGTTGGTTATAGGACGCCCGATGGGCACCGAATCCGAAACCTCATCGCCATGACGCATCACATGGCAACAAGTGAACGTGGCTCCTTCGGTAGGTCCGTAACCGTTAATCAGGGTTATCTCAGGTAGCTTTTCGAGAACACGCCGAACGTGTCTTGCCGATAATGCGTCGCCGCCGGCAAGAAGCTGCTTCAGCGGCCGCAAGTCTTCCAATCGTTGGTCAACGAACAGGTGAAACAGACCCGCCGTTAGCCACAGGGTCGTTACACCATGCGCATGAATCGCGCGACCCAATTCCTCGAGTGACGCCGCCGCCGGGGGCATTATGACGAGTTTGCTCCCGTGCAGCAGCGCGCCCCAGATTTCAAATGTTGACGCGTCAAATGAAATCGGTGCGCCTTGCAGAAACACTTCGTCGCGGCCAAACGTGCAATAGTTTGTGTCGAAAACAAGGCGCACGACCGAGCGGTTTTCAACCAGCACACCTTTGGGTCTGCCGGTCGAACCCGAGGTGTACATCACATAGGCAAGGCTGTTCGGACTGCCGGCGGGCGAGGGGTTCTGGTCATCAGTGCTACGGTTGTTCGCAAATGGAGCGGGCGGATTCTCATCGATCCGTATGACTTCCACGTTTCGATCCCCAGCCGCTTTCGCGGCCAATGATTTTTCGGTGACGATGACCGGTGCGGCGGTGTCCGCAAGCATGAACTCGAGCCGCTCGCGCGGGTAGGCTGGATCGACGGGCACATACGCGGCCCCAGCCTTCAAAATGCCTAACAGCGCCACGATCATTTCCGGCGAGCGTTCTAGGCACACTCCGACCATCATGTTTTCGCCAACGCCCATCCGGCGCAAGCGGTGTGCAAGCCGATTGGCACGCCGATTTAGTTCGCGGTAGGTGAGCTGAGTCGAATCAAATACGAGCGCGGTTGCGTCAGGGTGGGCAGCGGCAATCTCTTCGAAAAGCTGCGCGACGGTCTTTGATCGTGGATAATCGGTGCGCGTTCCTGCCCAGCCCTCGAGTTGCCCCGAAAATTTGGCCCGGGAGTGTTCGTTGCTCATAATGGGTTTGGCCTGCCCTGTACTCGAACCGTTAGAACTCACCGAAGCAAAATTTCCTTTTCGCCGAAAAGCCGCTCGGCGGCGATTCCGCGTCCTTGGCAATACTCGATCAGCTTGTTGGATTGAATAATGGGATTGGATTTCTCCGTGTACTTAATGCTCATCACGTAATTGAGCCAAGGCTCTTGTCCCATCGCATACACGTACACTTGCTCGCATCCGAACTGGTCAACCATCGCTTTGGCGCGCTCGAAATTTGAACCGGCGAGCCGGCGCGAATGATCCTTCGGACGTTCGAGATGCTGGGTGAGTAAGGGACCGTAAATCCAACTCATCGGTGCGCCATCGCACTCCATGCCAAGGAAAAGAACATCGATATTTCCGATTTCGCGGTGAATATGTTCATACATTTTCGGCGCAATGTTGCACGAATCCGCGGCGAAGAGCAGCGTATGCCCATCAACCGCTAATCTCCACGCTGATTTGGTCTGGACATTTAAATCACCATGTTCGCCGAGAAACGGGATAGCCATGATGGAGCCGCGTTCGAACGGAACCTCTTCCATTTCGGGGAGTTCGATAACATTCTTGAAACCGCACTGTTTTAAGATTAGCCGAAGCGATGGGTCCTGCAGAGACCCTCCGCCATTGCGCGGAACAACAATGTTGCGGATGCGATGGCGAAGTTGCAGCAGTGTCTCGAACAGAATGTGGTCCTGATGATTGTGGGTGATCAGAACGTAATCGATTACTTCCGGCAGATCCTCGTAGGTATAACGCGAGATGTCGCTTTCGTACGTATAGCTCAACACTGGATCGAGAAGTACGCTCACGTTGGCCGTTTCGAGGAGTATGCAAGCGTGACCAAAATACCGCCAGCGCGCGGCAGATCCGTCGTACTTCTGATAAGTCCGCGGACTCTCGGTGGTGAGAAATGTGCTGAATCGTGCGGCGTCTGCGTCGCTCAGAGCGAGAGTCCCCCGAATCGCGTCGATGGACGAAGGCTCATGTTTCATCCGGAACAGGTCATCGAGCTGCTCGCTGGCAAACGGCACCCTCAGTTCCAAGGAGTCCCCTTTTTCAAGGCGCGGAGTGCTAAGCACGAATGGCCGGTCATCTCCGGAAATTTCCGACATCACAACTGTTTGGACTGTTGGGTCGTAATACGGACTTTTGTAGAGGAGCGGCTCGATCAACCTGAACGAGGGATGACTGTTCAGGTCGTAGACTAGCTCCACATAGCCTTGCAGCTCCGGGGGCACCTGGGCATACAGAGACTCAAGGCTGTAGCCTGTAGCTTCCTCGCGCAGCACCGCGTCAAGCCTTTCCAAGGCTCGCGAGAGTTGGATCAGCCGGATGCGCCCCGATAGAGTACGATCACGCAAGCGTTTTACATCCTCGACGCGTTCACCTTTGAAATCCATGAACGGCCCACCGAGAAGCGCAGGCGTCTTTGTGGCCGCAGCATGGCTCTCCGGCGATTCGATGTATGACTCCATGATTTTGAGGTGCCGTTCGGTCAGATTGCGCGCGGCCGTCGCGGGGGGGATTAGATGCGCCCAGGCATACCAGCCGTCCACAAGCGGCTCGACCATAACGTTCGGGCGCAAGTAATGAAACCCACTCTTCAAGCTATGTCGATTTTCTAACACGGCGCCCTTGCTGGTCTCAAGCACCACAGCCTCCGCAGACGACGAAATGGGCGTCCCTGAGGGTTGGGACGCCGGGTTCTACTATCCTTTTGATGCTTGAAATGAGTGACTTGGAACACTGAGATTCTGGGCTGGCGGGGATCCAAAGGATTTCAGGCCCGTGTCGTCGCGGGCACTGGCGTTCCGTTCTTCAAAGTGGCGCCCAGAGAATGCAACAAAAAAAAGAGAATTAATGGTGAATAGGCATGAAGCCGAACTCTGTGAACGTCCTAGAACTGCCCTGACTGCAAGCTCCACACCCCAGTTGCCGTTCTACTATTCTAGCGCTGGGATTATTTATAATCGCAGCCTGGGCCAGGTAGCTGATAAGCACCCATGCCCCTCCCCGCTGCCTTTCCCCTATAAAATTCTCGTACTCCCGGCAGCAGCAAGAGAATGAGCGGTGCGCAAGAAACCGTGGTTACGATGGCTAATCCCACATCGACATTTCTCCACCCGTCGTCGACCATGCCATAAGCCAGCGCCAGTACAACTGCCAAATCAGTGAGCAATGCCAGCCACCAGCCCCACCGTTTGCCCCGTGCCATCCCATAAGCTCCGGCTAGCACCAGCAGCGCGAACGGAAGCAGAACGCCTGCGGCAATCTCCAATCCCCAGATTGCCCCGCGCGGATCGTGCCCGTGCAGTGTCTGCGGCGCTCGGACAAGCCACAGAAGGAACAGCACAAGCCCTAGGCACAGCAGCCCGGCCACAAGGTGAGTCACTGTGGCGCCGGTCACCAGCCACGAACGTTATCGTCTCCGCGCTTCAGGTACTTCGCCGTCCTCCGACTTCTCACCGAACCTCGGCCGCCCCTTCACCTCGTCAGCTTATGGGCGCGCCTTCGCCCGGCGCTCCTTGCGCGCCGAGCATCCGATGAGATCTCCTGGGGTCACGACATGTTCTTCCACTCCGTGCCGGCCGCACACACCTTGGTTCGAGGGGTGGATGGATAACGCCTTCGTCGCTGTAGTGCCGACTCGACCTTGCCCCCTCTTTGGCCGACCGGTTCATCGTCGGGATGGCTCCCATCGATTCCGGCCCGGAGTTTCTCCGCAGGCCCTTCGGATTCCACCTCGCGGTGGACACCCTGCCCTCCTCGATTTTCCTCGAGGCCAGCGAGGCATTACCCCCGCCTTTGGATATGGTGCTCCCCATACGAGCACCAGTGGGACTTCAACCCACCTGAGCACATCGCTGCCCAGCGCACACTACAGGGCTGTCCGACTTCCCAGGTCCGTTCGTCATCGGCGTACGTCCTTAGACTTCCCGATGCGTCCCAAGGCAACTGCGGCCCTGGGCAGTCCTGGGATCTCCCGGTTCCCATGCGAGGTGCTTCCGTA
>Ga0209117_1000055_pt1 | contig 95606 bp, 81 predicted proteins | sample BlaSpr_A8_OM2_M2_FD_187978 | JGI IMG/M metagenome (GOLD analysis project Ga0209117, IMG submission 187978) | Forest soil microbial communities from Thunder Bay, Ontario, Canada - Black Spruce, Ontario site 2_A8_OM2_M2 (SPAdes) (version 2) | ecosystem: Environmental > Terrestrial > Soil > Boreal... | reverse complement strand
CCGGCGGGTTCACATCTTTCATCCCGTGGATGTTTGCGGCGGAAAATACGGCGCTGGGGAAAAAAGTGCAGGAAGCGACGGCGGTGGATTATCTAAAAACGCTGGCGGTGAGCCGGTTGTACCTCGACAACATCGATCATATTCAGTCGAGCTGGCTGACGCCGGGAATCAAGGTGTGCCAGGTGGGACTGCAATTTGGTGCGGACGATGTGGGAAGTATTTTGATTGAAGAAAATGTGGTGTTCGCCGCCGGGGTGAAGAATCGCACGAACGAAGGGGAGTTGCGGCGGATCATTTCCGACGCGGGATTTATTCCGGCGCAGCGGGATACGTTGTACCGGTCTTACGCGTTGAAGTAGGACGCGCGATTCAAACCGATTTTTTGGGAGCTAGACGAATTGCGATTTCTACCTCGGCTCCATCCGGAATGTCGAGGTCTTCAAGAGGATAAATAATGCCACTGCGGAATCGCGCGCGGACCAGGTGCGCCCGTTTTGCGGGTGGAGCGGCGGGCTTGGGAGGAGCTACGGGAGTGGAGACGCCGTTGGCTTCATCCATGGCTTGATTGGCGAGAAGATCGGCTTCGGCGTTTTGGTCGCGGTATATGTGATCGATGCGGAAAGATTCCAGCGACTGAGACATTTTTTTGGCGCGTTCAAAGAGCGGACGAAGATCTTCGCTTTTTACCTTGTACTGCCCGCGCATTTGTTTCACGAGCAGCTCGGAATCGCTTTCGATGCGCAGGGCGCGAATCGCTTTCGCCTGCGCGTAATCGAGGGCGGCGATCAAACCGTAATATTCGGCGACGTTGTTGGTGACGCGGCCCACGTATTTTTTTAGCTTGGCGACGATTTCGCCGCGTTCATCGCGAATCACCACTCCATAGGAACCGGGACCAGGATTGCCGCGGGAGCCGCCATCGATATTGGCGCGATACGCGGGTGGCGCAGGCTTGGGTGCGGCTGGCACATCGTTAAAAAGTTCAGCGGCGCGCGGGGGCTGGATTCGCTTGGGCATCAGGAGGTGGTCGCAGCGGACTCGCCGGGCGCGGATTGCTTGGGCGCGGTGAGCGGCTCCAGAGAATAAAAAATAAGGCCGCAATTTTCGCAGCGAAAAATTTCCTCGTTACTTTCGAGGAGAAGTTCCTGAATGATGTGGGGGAGAACGCGCATGCCGCAGCCGCGGCACTGATCGTCGCGGACCTGGGCGAGAGCGATGCCGTTGTGGCGTTTGGCGATGCGGGTATACAGCACCAAAACATCTTCAGGGATGGGGGCAGCGGCGCGGGCTCTTTCGGCGGTGAGCGCTTCCAGTTCTTTTTTCTCGCGCAACATAAGAGTTTTGATTTGTTCGCGCTCGGCGTTGATGATTTTTTCGTCTTCCTTGAGTTCGGCTTCGGCGGATTTCACGCGGCGCTCGGTTTCCTCAGCGGTCATCATAATTTCCAACTGGCGATCTTCGGCTTTGGAAGCTTCGGCTTCGGCGCTGGCAATTTCATGCTGCAAGGCTTTATAGGCTTCGTTGGTTTTTACCGCGGCGGTCTGATCGCGATATTTGCGCGCGCGATCTTTCCATTGCTGAGCTTCGAATTCAAATTTTTTGCGGTCGGCAAGAAGAACGGCATGAGCGTCTTTGGCGGTGGCGACACGTGCGCGGGCGCCGGTGAGTTTGGTGTCCGCTTGCAAGATGCGTTTGGGCGAAGCCTCGATTTCGGCACGCAGAGTGGCTATTTGCGAATCCAGGCGCTGCAACTCCAGGAGTTGGGGAATTGCGGGATGCATCCAGGAACAGTTTACCACGAGGTGCGGCTCCGGGGAGGGATAGGGTGGGACGGCAAGTACCGTTTGCGTGTTACAGAAGACTAGTTGACTTCGCGGACTTGCATCAAGGAATCGATGGCGAGCACCGGGTAGCGGATGGGGGAGCCGGCGGGGGCGGGGTCATGGCGAGCGGTGATGGTGAAGTCGGCGGCGGCGCAATCAGCGGAATAGAGGTAGCCATCGCGTTCGGCGCGCTTCATGGCGAGTGACTCGGAAGAAATAAGTTCGTCCATGGAAGCGCAATGGCCATTTTGCGCGATGAAACTGCGTTCAGCCTGGGCGATTTGGAGCAAATCCATGCGCACTCCGGTAAGGCTGATGGCCTGGGTGGGCGCGGTACCCTGGTCGGAGACCGGCAATTTTTTGAGAGAGTAGAAATAAATGGCGCAGGCGATCCCGGCTAGTGCAAGCAAACTCGCGAGAGCACGCATGAAGTGATTTTGAGATGGAGCGTGGTGGAAAACAATAGCGGCGAGGCGGGGCCTTGCGCAAGGAAACAACATTTACGCGAAGCGTGCAACGAGCTTGTAAAACGAGCCATCTAACCTGTTTGCTAAGAGAATATCCGCGTTCGTGGTGCTTCTTGGTGTGGCCTGAGGCAGTGGCGTACACTAAATACTTCGAATAGCCGTCTAAAACTGAGTGAGGCTTTCCCTTGATCCATTCCTGGAGTAGTCGTGTCATTGGTTTGTTTTTTGCGGTCCTGAACATTTCGGCATTGCAAGCGGCGACGCCGGACAGTGTGGCAAAACATTCGCCGATACTGGACGTTATGAAGGTGGAGCTGGACCGGTCCATGAAGACGCTGGAGAAGCAGGAACTTCCCGCGTACTACATGGGGTACACGATTACGGACACGCAGCACGCGACAGTATCGGGGTCGAACGGGGCGTTGCTGAGCAGCGACGAAGCGCGCAACCGTTGGCTGGAGGTGAGCGTACGCTGCGGCAACTACAACCTCGATAACTCACACAAGATTGGCGACCATCCATCGGCGGGAGGCGGGCCCGGGGCGCCGGTACCAGTTGATGACGATGCGGATGTTTTGCGGCGGGCGATTTGGCTGGAGACGGACCGGCAATACCGCGCGGCGTCGCAAGCGTGGATCAAAGTGCAAACGGGAAAAGAAGTTAAGGTGGAATCGGCGGAAGGCGGCGCGCCGGATTTTTCGCGCGAAGCACCACATGTTTATTTTGGTCAGCACGCGTCGTTCACGTTGGACCGCAAACCCTGGGAAGAAAAAGTAAGGAAATACACACGGCTATTTCGCGAATCACCAGCGGTGATCAATTCCATCGTGACGTTCACGGCGCAGGCACAAAACATTTATCAAGTGAGCAGCGAAAATTCGCAATTGCAGTTTGGGCAGACGCGTTACCGGCTGGAACTTTTTATTCAGGGCAAGGCTCCGGACGGAATGGATTTAGACCGCTACTACAATTTTGACTGGGTGGATCCCAAAGAGGCTCCGGATGACAAAGCGGTTTTGGCGGCGGCCGCGACTATGCGCAAGGAGTTGGAAGGACTGGTAGCGGCGCCGTTGAATGATCCGACGGTTGGCCCGGCGCTACTGACCGGGAGAGCGGCGGCGGTATTTTTCCACGAAGTGTTTGGGCACCGCGCCGAAGGGCACCGGCAAAAAGATGCGGCCGAGGGGCAGACGTTCGCAAAAAAAGTGGGCGAGAGGATTCTGCCGGAATTTTTGAGCATTGTTGACGACACCACGATGAGGAAATTGGGTTCGCAGGAGTTACTGGGGTATTACGAGTTTGACGACGAGGGGGTGGCTGCGCAGCGCGTTACGCTGGTTGACCACGGAGTGCTTAAGGGTTTTGAAATGTCGCGCTCACCACTGTTGGGCTTCCCAAAATCGAACGGGCACGGCCGCAGGCAGCTGGGGGCAAAACCAGTTTCAAGACAGGGAAACTTGATTGTGCAGAGCACCAAGACGGTGACGGACGCGCAACTACGGGCAAAACTCATTGAGTTGATTAAGGCGCAGAACAAGGAATTCGGGCTTTTGATCGACGACATCGCAGGCGGTTTCACATTTACCGGACGAGGACAGCCGCAAGCGTTCCAAGTGCTGCCGCTGGTGGTTTACAAAGTATTCGCCGATGGGCGGCCGGATGAGTTGGTGCGCGGTGTGGATATTGTGGGAACACCGCTGGCGGCATTGACCAAGATCGTGGCAACCGGAGATACATTGCAGGTTTTCAACGGTTATTGCGGAGCCGAATCGGGTTCCGTGCCGGTGGCCGCGGCAGCACCGGCGATCCTGACTTCGGAACTGGAAGTACAAAAGAAAGAATCGAAAACGGATCGTCCGCCGATACTGCCTGCTCCGGCGCTGGATGCTGAGGGCAAAAGCGGAAACGGGAGCGCCCAGTGAAAATTTTGAACCTGTTGAAAGCAATTTTGCTGGCGGGCGCTTTTGGCTGCGGCGCGGCGGCGAATGCGCAAACCACTACCAATGATAACGATCAGACGTTGCGGGCGATGCGCGACGAAATGGCACGGGCGAAATCCCGGCTTGAACTGAAAATCCCGGGCACGGATCAACCGGTGCGACCGTACTACCTTGAGTACCGGTTGCTCGATCTGGATGTTCGCGAAGTGGTGGCGGAATATGGCGCGCTGCTTTCCAGCACGCACACGAGAAATCGGGTGATGAATGTTGATGCGCGGGTGGGGAGTTACAAACTGGATAGCTCGAATTTTATCAGCGATGACGGCTTTCACGGATTCATCGGTCCAACCGGGACGGTGGGGATCGATGGAGATTACGATTCGCTGCGGCAGGATTTGTGGATTGCCACGGACCAGGCGTTCATTGAGGCGGTAGACAACTATTCGCGTAAACAAGCTTATTTGAGCAGCCTAGCGCGGCAATCCGACATCGATGATTTTTCGCCAGCGCAACCCATTCGCAAGATTGAAGCGCCCGAGACGCACGATTGGACCACGCGAAATTGGGAGCAGGAAGCGCGGGACACGTCGGCGGCGCTGCGCGCGTTTCCGCAAATTTACGAAGGGCACGTAACGTATTACCTGATTTATACGACGGAATATTTACTGACCAGCGAAGGCGCGGAGATTCGCACCAACCATAGTTTTGCTTCCATCGAAGCGGGGATGAGCTCGCTGGCGGATGGTGGAACGCAGTTGAATCATTTTTACACGGCTTACGCACCCAAGCCCGCGTTGCTGCCAGGTACCGAGGCGATCAGGAAAGGCTTGAACGTAACCGGGACGGAATTGATGGCGATGCGGGCGGCTCCTACGGCCTCGGATTATACGGGGCCGGTTTTATTCGAAGCGCGAGCGGCGGCTCCTTTGCTGGCGCAAATACTTGGACCGGCAGTGAATGGAGCGCGGCCACCATTGGCATTTCAGCCGGTGATGGAGCAAATGCTGAGCAACATGGGCGGAAAAAGCGATTGGATAGGAAAGATTGGAACCAGGGTGCTGCCCAAGGGCGTGTCGCTAATTGATGATCCGGCAGCAAAGGAATATAAAGGAACGCCGCTACTGGGCGGGTATTCCGCGGATGAGGAAGGGGTGGCGGCACAAAAAGTAAATGTTGTGGAAGATGGGACGCTGAAGGCACTGCTGATGTCGCGACGGCCAGGACCGGAAGGAAACGGATCCAACGGACACGGACGGTCGGCTTTTTTGAATGACGCCCGACCGACGATGAGCAATCTGTTTTTCAAGGCTACGGAAACGATGTCTCCAGCGGAGTTGAAGAGAAAATTCCTGGATGCCTGCCGCGCGGAAAAATTGAATTACTGCATTGTGGTCCGGGAGATGGACAATCCGTCACTCAGCTTGCTGCATCAAGAGGATTTTTCCGAGTTGTTGGCCAGCTTTGCCGGAAATGCGGCAACCGAGCGTCTGCCGCTAGTGGTTTACCGCGTTTATCCCGAGGATGGCCGAGAAGAATTGATTCGTGGCGCCCGGATCAGCGGGCTTAATGCGCGAAATTTGAGAAACCTCGGGGGGATCGGCAACGATGATTTTGTTTACAACTACATGCAGACGCAGGTGGCTGGGCTGGCAGGAACGGCGCTGGGGGCCTTTGGATCCGCGCAAAGCGGCGTCCCGGCGACACTCGTAGCGCCCTCGATTTTGTTTGACGAATTGGAAGTACGCGGGGCGCGCGAAGAACCGAAACGGTTGCCGTTGATTCCGGAGCCGCCGATGAAGGCGCAGTAGGCATCTTCACCAGATAGTTTCCAGGCAACACAACTAGAAACAAAAACCCTTGCCTAAACGAATGGTCTACGCAAAGAGATGGTGCGCGCCGCAATTGTTGCCAGAGATAAATTGCGATAGTGTACGAATACCTTGATATCCGCGCGATTGGTTCAGGTGGTTCGGGAAAAGAAGCGCGCCGCGCTGCTGAGCGTGGGTTCAGCGGTGTTGCTGGTATCGTTAAAAACATTTCTGGTGGTGAGCACGGACAGCCTTGGCGTGCTTTCCGAGGCGCTGCATTCGGGACTGGACCTGATTGCGGCAATCATTACTTTTTTGTCGGTCAGAGTTTCGGACCAGCCCGCAGACGAGCGGCACCCTTACGGCCACGGAAAATTTGAGAATTTTTCGGCGTTCATCGAAACGGGGCTGCTGTTTCTCACGGCGCTGTACATCATTTACGAAGCGTTTCATCGAATGCTGTTCCAAGATGTGCACATCAAGCCAAGCATCACGGCACTTGGTGTGCTGCTGGTGGCGCTGCTGATCGATGTGACGCGTGCGCGCGCTTTGCAGAAGGCCGCGAAGCGTCACGCTAGCGATGCGCTGGAAGCGGACGCATTGCATTTTTCGACTGACGTTTGGAGCACTTTGGTGGTGATCGCCGGAATCGTGCTGGTGTGGGTTGGCGAAACGTGGCGTATGCCGTGGTTGAATTACGCGGACTCTCTTGCCGGGCTTGCTGTAGCCGGGGTGATTTTGTGGGTTGGCGGCATGCTGGGACGCCGGACGGTGGATGCATTGCTGGACGCCGCGCCGGAAGGGTTGCAACGAGAAATTTCCAGCGCGGTACGACGCATGGAAGGCGTTTTGGATGTGGAACGCGTGAGGGTACGGCGCGCCGGAAACCGGCATTTCGTGGATGCGACGGTGAGCGTGGCGCGAACCGCGAGTCTTGAACAGGTTCACGCGCTAAGCAATGCGATTGAAGAGCGCATTGGAGAAATTGTTCCGGCGGATGTGATGGTGCACACCGAGCCTCGCGCGCCACAGGGCGAACACTTTTTTGAGGCAATCCGCGCGGTAGCGCAGCGTATGGGTCTTTCGATCCATGATCTTTCCGCGCAGCAGCAAGACGGCAAAATTTTCGTGGAATTACATTTGGAAGTCGACGAAAACCTGAGTCTTAAGGAGGCTCACCGCAAAGCGACGGATCTGGAAGATGCGATACGGCAACTTCGCGGCGCGACGACAGAGGTAAACATTCACATCGAGCCGCTGGGAAAACAGATTGCCACGCCGGACCAGGAAGCGGGATCGATGCGGCAACTGGAAATGGGCGTGGATGCGTATTTGAACGGACTAGCGGCGGAATACAACGACATTGCGAACTGTCATGACGTGCGAGTCAGACAAGTGGAACACCGGATTCTGGTTTCGTGTCATTGCGCGATGAAGAGTGCGCTGCCAATCACCACGGTACACGACGTGACTGCAACACTGGAAAGCCGCGTGAAAGAACGATTCCCGCAAGTGAATCGCGTCACGATTCATCCTGAACCGCTGGAAGATAAGTAGCGGCGGGGTTTTTTGGCGCAGAGTCAGACGCAATTTTTTTGCGCGGAGCAAAAAGTTGCGCGGCAAGGGCGATGAGCGCCGGGAAACAGACCAGCACGTAGCGCGGCTCCGGGGTTTCCAAAGTAGAAAGAAAAATAGTTCGCAACAGTATATAAAGGGCTAGAAGAGCTACGACTGGCCGAGCCGCGCGGTTTGGCCACAACCGGATTGCGCCAAAAATTCCGAGACCCACAAAAACAATATTGAGAAAAAAAAGGACGATAGTGACACGCTGATCGACGGGATCTTCCTCAGCCATCAGCGCAAGCGGGAAAACGTTGCCGGAAATGGGCAGTAACTCAATTCGCGGCGTGAACCAGATGCGCACCGAACGGCGAAGAGGAAGCCAGAGGTAGGTGCGCAAAGGATGGCGAGCGGTACGTTCGCGAGCAAGTTGCGCAAAGGCGGAATCTTCTTGCGGAGTCAGCGTGAGGTCTTCGTTGTATTGATCGAGAATGGCGCCTACTCGTTCCCTTTCCTCAGCGGAATCCAAGGCGTTCGAAGGAAGGTCGTCAATATTTATGGGCTCGTCGTTGAGCTTCCAAGGGACCAGATAGCAATCGCGAAACCGGTACAACCAGGTTTTTTCCCAGGAGACAAATCCGACGGGGTCCAGTTCGCCGGGAAGCATGGAATTCCTGGGCGCAAGCATTTCTATTTCGTGCAAGGTAAGGTAATTACGGATGGCCCAGGGAACAAGCGGCAAAATCGCGGCACTGCACATGAGCAACACGATTGTGGCGGTGTGGCGCAATTTTTCTTTTTTTAAGAAAAATACGACGTAAACGAAAATTGCCGTGACGAGCAGTAAAGGGGTTTCTGGCCGAAACAGCGTGCCGAGTCCTACGCAAAGACCCGCAGAGATTGCGAGCGCAGCCGGGGTACGTGGAATATAGCGGGAGTTTACCGCCGGGTTCTGGGCGGGACCCATTGTTTCGACGGATAGCCGGACAAAAAATAGCAAGGCGAGTGCGGTAAAAAATATGGCAAAAACTTCCGTTAAGGCAACCGCGGTGTAGTTTGCGGTGAAGGGACAAAGCGCCGCGAGCCAGAGCGCAACGGTAAAGACTCGTTTGTTGCGCGAAGGGAGGTCCGCTGCAATGTTCATGGCTTCGGCGAGAGATGCAATTGCGACACAGGTCAGCAAATCAACAAAAATTTGAGCGAGCATTACCGGGAGCCGGGCAGCTTCTCCCACTTTGCCACTCAGCGCATAAATGAAGGCAAGAAACGCGGGATAACCGGGCATACGCAAATCGGCGGGCACGGGTTGCCCGGACACGTTCATTGCGTAGACGTGATGCTTCAGCCAATTTGCGGCGATTTGTTCATAGATTACGGTGTCGCCGGAGTTGGCGGGATGTTTCAGGACGAAGAAAAGTCTTAACGCGAGACCGAAGGCAAGCGCGGTAACCGGGCTGGATAAAATTCGCTTCATGGATGGTTGGCATCTTACAATAGAGCGACGGAATTCCAAGAGACGGACTCACCCCCGGATCGCGAACAGGTTCCTGCCGCGTAATTGGCGAGGATCGATGAAAGAACGCAGTCCCATATTCTACGATGCGGAGCGCGTGCGGTGGCGGTTCACACGGCGCATCCTGGAAATTACCGGCGCAGTGCTTACGCTGGCGCTGGCGTACTTTTTTGTCACCATCGCGGTGAGCGTGGAGCTGCCGGCTGGACTGCTGCCGGATCTGCATCCCGGGTATCACGCGGTAAAATCCAAAAAAATTGTAAAACCGGGAAGCCTGCGTGAAGGCCGGCGCCGGAGAGTGGCGAACATCGGCAACATTCCGCCCAGCTACGACCCGCTGCGCGCGGCATTTTTTGTGAGCTGGGATCCCAACAGCCTGGCGTCGCTGAAAAAGCACTTCCGGGAGGTGGACCTGCTGATACCGGAAGAATTGCATGCTGTAACGGGTGAGGGCGCCCTGACGATTGTGGACTACGAACGGAACGAGACGGTGAAAGCAACACCAGCGGCGGCAATTGCGTTATTGCGCGAAGACAAGTTACATCACTGGATGAGGTCGGTGAACGCGGAAATGCCGACGATGTCGCTGCTGAACAATTATGACGGGACGACTTGGCACGTAAAAGAGCTTGCGGCGCTGTTAGGAAACGCGGAAGCGAGAAAATTTCTCGTTGGGCAAACGGTCGAGTATGCGGTGCAGTCGCACCAAGCAGGCATCGTGGTGGACTTCGAGGAAATACCGGATTCGAGTCAGAAGAATTTCCGAAAATTCATCGGGGAGCTGGCAGGCGGTCTACATTCGGTGGGATTAAAGCTGATGGTGGCATTGCCCGCGCGAGACGACGCTTACGACTATAAATTTATCGGCAAAGAGAGCGACGCGATCATCCTGATGAATTACGACCAGCACTGGCTGACCTCGCCGCCCGGGCCGATCGCGGGCCAGGAATGGTTTGTGAAGAACCTTAAGCAAATCCAGGAACTGGTTCCGGCGGAAAAAATTGTTGTGGGCATTGGAAATTATGCCTACGACTGGAGTGAAGCGCCGAAAAAAGCGGGTGAACGGGCCGAGGAATTCAGCGTGCAAGAAGCGTTGCTGCACGCTTATGAGTCGGACACGCAAATTGAATTCGATGAAACAGCGCTGAATCCGCATTATTCGTATTCAGATGAACACAACCACGTTCATCAAGTTTGGATGCTCGATGCAATCACCGCTTACAACCAACTACGGGCCTCAGAGCGAATCGGGGTGCAAGGCACGGCGCTGTGGCGGCTGGGTTCTTCGGATTCTTCGATGTGGCCCATCTGGGATGTAACGCATTCGGATGCTGCTGCGCGGCAAAAACTTACGGACGTTCCTCCCGGGCCAGATCTGATCCTGGAGGGCGCCGGCGACATCTGGCACATTTCGGATACTCCGAAGAGCGGGAAACGCAGTTTTACGTACGATGAGCCATCCGACCTTTTTACAGATGAAACTTTCGAGACCTATCCGCTTTCTTACGATATCGAGCAAATGGGCGCAGCGTACAAAAAAATCGCAATTTCTTTTGATGACGGTCCGGACAGGCGTTGGACACCAAAACTTTTGGATATTCTGAAAGAGAAAAATGTTCCGGCGACGTTTTTTGTGATTGGCGACCAAGCCAACCGCGCGCCGGATATCCTAAAGCGCGAATACGCCGAAGGCCACGAAATCGGCAATCACACATTCACGCATCCGCGTTTCGACGAGATTTCGCGGACGCAATTGAAATGGGAATTGAATCTGACGCAACGCTTGATCGAAAGCACGTTAGGAGTTAAGTCCATACTTTTTAGGCCGCCTTACGGGATCGATCACCAACCGGAATATGCCGAGGAAGTAGCGCAACTGCCGTACCCGCAGGAATTGGGATACGTGATTGTGGGGCAACGCATTGATCCGAACGATTGGCGGATGCCGGACGAAAAGCACCAAATTGCGGCGAGCGAAATTATTGACAGCGTTATGCGTCAGGCCAGCAAAGGAAACATCATTTTGCTGCACGACGGCGGGGGAGACCGCGCGAACACGATAGCGGCGCTGCCGAAAATTATCGATCAGCTTCGCGTCGCGGGGTACGAATTTGTTTCCGTGGCAAGTTTATTGGGCAAAAACCGCAGCGGGGTACTGCTGCCGCTGACCACGGTAGAGCACGTGGAAGCTTACGCAGACGGCGTGGTGTTTGGTATTTTCCAGGTTTTGCGTCTGGGCGTCGCGGCAATATTTCTGGTGGGAATTTTTATGGTCAGCGGGAGAGCGTTGATCATCGGCATTCTTGCGCTTATCGAAAAACTTCGTCCGGATCGCGCACGGATGCCCGACCCGATACCATCGGTCGCGGTGCTGATACCGGCGCACAACGAGGAAAGTGTTATTGTGCAGACCGTAAAATCAGTGCTGGAATCGGATTTGCCGAACCTTAATGTCGTGGTGGTTGATGACGGTTCGAAGGATCGAACCGGGGAATTATTATTTGAAAATTTCGGAAACGATCCGCGCGTTCGGATTATCCAGCAGGTAAACCGCGGCAAGGCGGCGGCTTTGAATAACGCCATGTCGCAAACAGACAGCGAAATAGTTGTAACCATCGACGCGGATACGGAAATCGAACCGGACGCCATCAGCAAACTCCTGCGACATTTTTCGAATCCGAAAGTCGGCGCGGTGGCGGGTAACGTAAAAGTGGGAAACCGTTCACGCTGGCTGACGCGCTGGCAGGCGCTGGAATACATCACCAGCCAAAATATGGAAAAGCGCGCATTCGATTTATTGAACTGCATCACGGTGGTGCCTGGCGCGCTGGGCGCGTGGCGCAAGGAAGCGATTGTGGCGGCGGGCGGCATAACTTCCGACACGGTGGCGGAAGATGCCGACTTGACTATCGCAATCCGGCGGCTGGGATGGCGCATCAGCTACGATGAAGAAGCTATCGCATGGACTGAAGCGCCGGAAACTCCGGCGCAGCTGATTGGCCAGCGATTCCGGTGGACGTTCGGAACTCTGCAATCCTTCTGGAAACACAGTGACACATTATTCCGGCCAAAATATGGAACGCTAGGGTGGATAGCGCTGCCAAACATTTTTGTGTTTCAGCTGGTGCTGCCGCTTATTTCACCGATTATTGATTTGATGTTTCTCGGAACGTTTTTGCTGTGGGGGCTGGGGCAATTACACATTGCGCAGTTGCCGCACCTTTGGACTACCGCGGATTTGCAGCGTTCGGCGCTTTTCTTTCTGGGGTTTTTGTTGATTGATATTTTTACGTGCGTTATTGCGTTCGCGCTGGAGTATAAAGAAGACTGGACTTTGCTGATACCGGTGCTGCTGCAGCGTTTCTATTACCGGCAACTCATGTACATCGTACTGTTCCGGTCGGTGAAAGAGGCGGTGCGCGGGCGTCCCGTGGGCTGGCGCGGAGTGGAGCCGGATGCACCGCCGCCGAGTGCGGCTGCGCCCGAGGAAATTGTGCACGCATAATTTTTGCGCGCGGGCGGGCGTCGTGGAAAAATGCGTCGCGCGATTTGCGATGATTGCCAATTGATGTAGGATACTGGTTTGCAGCAAGGGAGGACGCCATGGCGGTAACGTTTACTCTAAATGGAAAACCTCAAACCGTGAATGTCAGCCCAGACATGCCGCTGCTCTGGGTCTTGCGCGACACACTGAATCTCACGGGCACAAAATTTGGGTGTGGAGAGGCGCTGTGCGGCGCGTGTACCGTGCACATTGACGGCAATCCGGCGCGTTCCTGCAAAATCGCTATTTCCAGCGTTTCTGGCAAGAAAGTGACCACGATCGAAGGGCTTTCGCCCGATGGAACGCACCCGGTGCAAAGAGCGTGGATGGAAGAAAATGTTCCACAATGCGGCTACTGCCAGTCCGGGCAAATTATGTCCGCAGTGGCGCTGCTGGCAAAAAAATCCAACCCCACGGACGCGGAGATCGACGACGCCATGACTGGCAACATCTGCCGCTGCGGCACGTATCAGCGGATCCGCAAGGCGATCCACCGCGCCGCGCAAGCAACTGCAAAATAAATCAGACCATTCCACGATAATTGAAATTGCGCCAGTCCTCGCGGCTCGCGCAATGAAAAATCTGTGACCTCCATAGCGCTCATCCTTGGTTTTATTTCGATAACGATCTGGATCGTTTTGCTGTTTGGCTGGGGAAAGTTCTGGCTTGTCACGGTTTTCGATGCCGATCAGGAAACAGTGCCTTCGCCGACGATTTGGCCCAGCGTAGTAGCGATTGTACCGGCGCGAAACGAGGCGTCCGCCATCGGACAAAGCGTGGCCTCGCTGGCGCGGCAAGAATATTTCGGCGAGTTCCGGATAATTATTGTTGACGACCACAGCGATGATGACACCGCAGCGATTGCCTCGCATAGTGGCAAGGAAAACGGCGCCGAGGCTCGGGTGGAAATATGCGCCGCCGGGGACTTGCCACCGGGATGGACCGGCAAGCTTTGGGCGATGAATGAGGGACTGAAATCCGCGCGCTCTGAGCCTGCTTATTACTGGTTCACCGACGCTGATATCGTTCACCGGCCGAATACGTTACAGCGGCTGGTGAGTCGTGCGGAGTGGAGCTCGCTGGATCTGACTTCGTTGATGGTTTTGTTGCACGCCAAGACATTGCCGGAGCGCGCGTTGATCCCCGCTTTTCTTTATTTTTTTTTGCAATTGTATCCGCCGCGCTGGATTGCTCAACCGCAAGCGCGCACAGCCGGTGCGGCAGGAGGTTGTATCCTGTTGCGCACTGCGACACTGAAAAAAATAGGGGGCTTGGAAACCATTCGCGGCGAAGTGATCGACGACTGTGCCCTGGCGAAAAGAGTCAAAGGGAGTGGCGGGAGCGTTTGGATGGGTGTTACGCGGCAGAGCGTGAGCTTCCGCGTTTATGAGGATTGGAAAGAGTTGCGCGACATGATCTCGCGGACGGCGTTCACGCAGCTTAATTATTCGGCGTGGCTGTTAGGGGGCACGGTCGTAGGGCTTTTTCTGACGTATATGGTGCCAGTTTGTTTATTGTTTGCGGGGGATATAGGTGCACGCTTTCTGGGGATCGTAGCATTTGCGCTGATGACCATTTCCTTTTTCCCAACGATCCGTTTCTACCGGCTGTCACCTTTATGGGCGCTCACTCTTCCGTTCGCGGCATTGTTTTATTCTTACGCTGCGTGCTTGTCAGCGTTGCGTTTCTGGCGCGGTCGCGGCGGCCAATGGAAAGGCCGCAGCGCGGCCGCGGGACTTTCCTGATAAGCAACCGCGGTTGGCGATTCTGCCGCATTTTGTTATGATCAAAATGTAAGGTTCAGGGCTGCATCCCGCGACTTGGGAGTGGCACCGGAGGCCGCAATGAGTGTTCAATCCTACTCGGGTAACGGAAAAATTACCGTGCCCGATCTCCTGCAGCGCAAATTCCCCAAGGCTGGAATTTCCGAATCAGAAAAAATCACGTGTCTCACGGCATACGACTATCCTACCGCGCGTCTAGTGGATGAAGCGGGCATCGATGTGATTTTAGTCGGCGATTCCGTGGGCATGGTGGTTCTCGGCTACGAAACGACATTGCCGGTAACCATGGAAGAAATCCTTCATCACACCCGCGCGGTGCGGCGCGGCGTGAAACATGCGCTGCTGGTGGCGGATATGCCCTACGGGAGTTATCACGACGACGTGAACGTGGCGGTGCGCAATGCGATTCGTCTCGTAAAGGAAGCGGGAGCTGAAGCGATAAAATTGGAAGGCGGGGAACGCCGGCTGGAATTGGTTTCGCGATTGACGGAAGCGGAGATTCCGGTGATGGGCCACCTGGGCCTGACGCCGCAGTCGGTGAATGCTTTTGGCGGCTATCGCGTGCAGGGGAAAAGCGCATCGGCGGCAGAGCAACTGCTTCGCGATGCACACGCCCTGGAAGCAGCAGGGGCGTTTGCGATTGTATTGGAAGCGGTACCGCGGGAACTTGCCGCGGAGATCACGCGAAGCATAAAAATTCCTACGATTGGCATTGGCGCCGGCCCGGATTGCGACGGGCAAATTCTGGTGCTGCACGACTTGCTGGGACTCACTTTTGGCGAGCCTCCGAAATTCGCGCGGCAATATGCCAATCTCAACGAAATTATTTCCACTGCGGTGCGGGAATACCGCGATGATGTGCTGGCGAACAAATTCCCATTGGATGAAGAGTCTTACCACGGCAGTCCATTGCTGAAAGATCGCAAAACAATTCCAATTGCCTGAGTGGCGACGCCGTTCGAACCGCAAAAAGCTACGGGCGAGAGGACCAACCATGACACCGGAAGAGATGCGCACGTTGTATGAATATAATTCGTGGGCGAATCAGCGGTCGCTCGAAGTTGTGGAGGCACTGAGTTCAGAGCAATTCGTTAAGCCGCTCGGCTCCAGTTTTTCTTCCGTGCGCGATACCTTGGTGCATATCTACAGCGCCGAGTGGTTCTGGCTCGAGCGCTTTCAAGGCCGGGTGGCCACAACGCATATCGAATCCGAGCAATTCTCAGAAATGGGACATTTGCGCGCGGCGTGGCGCGAACACGAAGCAAAATTGCTGGCATTCGTAAACCGATTGAGGCAAGAAGACTTGGATGGGATTCACGAATACGTCACCATAAGCTTCGGAAAAGGGCGCAATCCGCTTTGGCAGTCGATGCAGCATGTGGTGAATCACGGAACGTATCATCGCGGACAGGTTGCGGGCATGCTTCGACAGTTGGGTGCGGCGCCGAAATCCACGGACCTGATTGCATTTTATCGCGAGCGCGCAGCCGCCGCGGGTGCGGGCACCGCCGCACGCTGAGCCGTGGAAACCATTCGTACCATCTCGTGGATGAAGGAAATGGTGTGCCAGGCGCGCACTGAGAATCACGTCATCGGCTTCGTGCCAACCATGGGTGCACTGCACGCCGGGCATTTAGCTCTCGTGAAACGCTCCAGGCAAGATTGTTCGCGCGTTGTTACTTCCATTTTTTTGAATCCAAAACAGTTTGGTCCGGGCGAAGACTTGGCCAAATATCCCAGGACGCTAGAAGCGGACGCGGACAAGTTGGCTGGCGCGAATGTCGATATTCTTTTCCACCCGGACGCCACGGAGATGTATCCCCCGGGATTCGCCACGTACGTTCATGTGCAAGGATTGAGCGAACGGCTGGAAGGTCGCACACGTCCGGGGCATTTCCAAGGCGTAACTACAGTGGTGCTGAAATTATTGGAAATCGTGCAGCCACATTACGCGTATTTCGGAAGGAAAGATGCGCAACAAGTAAAACTGATCGAGCGGATGGTGACGGACTTGAATCTGAACACCGAAGTGGTGGTGTGCCCGATCGTAAGGGAAGCTGACGGACTTGCGCTATCCTCGCGCAACGTTTATCTAAGTTCGGGTGAGCGCAGCGCGGCGCTGGTGCTGCATCGCGCGTTGAACAAAGTTCGGGAGGAAATTGCCGCTGGCGTACGCGACGCATTGCAATTGCAAGACGCCATGCAGCGAGTGCTGGCATCTGAACCTTTGGCGCGAGTGGATTATGCAGAGATCGTCGATGTGGAAACTTTTGAACCGGTGATACGCGTACAGCGCTCGAGTTTTGCGTTGATAGCGGCGTACATAGGAAAAACACGGCTTATCGACAATTTATTGATCGAAGCGGTTGCCGAAGATCCGGATAAATTCTCATTCCAGCTTTAAAGAAAAGCAGATCCCTCGCCGCGCTCGGGGTGACAGAGAAGAAGAGACAGAAAGTGGGAATGCACAGAGAAGAGACGGTGAAAACGCGGGCTGACGGAAAAAGAAACAGCGCACCTATTTTGCGGAAAGAGCCGCCAAGACTTCACTCGCGTGGCCTTTCGCGGTAACGGGGTCCCAAATTTTTTCGATTTTTCCGTCGGCGCTGATCAAGAATGTGCTGCGAACAATGCCATTGAATGAGCGGCCCATGAATTTCTTCAGCCGCCATACGCCATACGATTCGATCATCTTGTGGGCCGTGTCGCCGAGCAGAGTAAAATTAAGTTTTTGTTTGGTTTTAAAATTGGCGAGGGTTTTTTCCGCGTCCGCGCTCACGCCCAGAATCGCCGTGTTCTTGAGATCGAATCGCTTCTTTGCGTCGCGAAACTCGGACGCTTCGATGATTCAACCGGTGGTGTTGGCTTTGGGATAGAAAAACAAGACCACCCGCTTGCCGCGAAAGTCCTGCAAGGACACCGGTTTTCCTTCACTCGATTGCAGGGTAAATTCTGGAGCTCGTTCGCCTGTTTTTAGCATGCAGCGCCTCAATCAAGAAAGCAGTTTACGCAATATTTCGCCGACTATTTGGGGGTTTGCCTGGCCGCGGGTGGCGCGCATCACTTGCCCAACAAAAAACTGAAACACACCTTCGTTGCCGGCTTTAAATTTGGCGACGTTTTCCGGATTTTTTGCGATCACTTCGCGAGCAGCGGAGTCAATCGCGCTGGTATCGTTGACTTGCGCCAAGCCTTCGGCGGAGACGATGTCTCCGGCCGACCGGCCCGATTCAAACATCGTGATAAAGACTTTCTTGCCTACGGCCCCGGTGATTTTTCCGGATTCAATGAGCTTGAGAAGCTCGGCAAGGGCGCGAGGAGTCACCGGGCTTGCCGCGATTTGTTTGCCGGAAACATTCAATTGCCGCAAGAGTTCCGTTTGCATCCAGTTTGCGGAGCTCTTGCCTGGAGCACCTGCCAACACGGTCGCTTCGAAATAATCCGCCAACGGCTGCGAGTCTGTCAGTACTTGCGCATCATAAGCGGTGATTCCGTGCTCCGCGACAAATCGCGAACGTTTCACTTCAGGCAATTCGGGAAGCGAGCGCAGAACTTCTTCACGCCACGCTGCGCCAACGTGTACTGGCAGCAAATCCGGTTCAGGAAAATAGCGGTAGTCGTGCGCCTTTTCTTTGGAACGCATGGAAACTGTAAGACCTTCGCCCTGGTTCCACAGCCTGGTTTCCTGAGAAATTGTTCCGCCGCCTTCGATAACGCCAATGTGGCGCTCGATTTCAAATTCCAGGGCCTTCACCAGGTAACGGAAGGAGTTCAAATTTTTCACTTCCACCTTGGTGCCGAATTGCGGCGCTCCGCGCAACCTAACGCTGACGTTGGCGTCGCAACGCAATGAGCCTTCCTCCATGTTGCAATCGCTGACGCCGCAATAAAGGAGGATCTGCCGTAGTGAGGTTAGATACGCGTAAGCTTCTTCGGGGGAGCGCATGTCCGGCTCGGAAACAATTTCACTTAATGGCGTGCCGCAACGATTGAAGTCGACGTAGCTTTTTTCGTTTGAGTCGGGGAACCCTTCGTGGAGGGATTTGCCCGCGTCCTCCTCAAGGTGCAGACGTGTGATTCCGATGCGTTTTCGCGCGGCGTTCACTTCGATTTCAATGTGGCCGCCGGTAGCCAGCGGCAATTCATACTGCGAAATCTGGTAGCCCTTGGGCAGGTCAGGATAAAAATAATTTTTTCGGGCGAAACGCGAATGCTCGTGCACGGTGCAATTCAGAGCCAGAGAAGCGCGCATGGCGAGTTCCACAGCGCGACGGTTTAAGACCGGAAGTGTTCCGGGAAGGCCAAGACATACCGGGCAACTGTTGCTATTCGGAGAATTACCGAATTGCGTTGAACAGCCGCAAAAAATCTTGGTCTTGGTGAGCAACTGCGCATGCACTTCGAGTCCGATCACCACTTCGTATTTCGCTGTGGTCTCCGGCGCGAGTGCGGGCGCAGCTTGTGCGAGTGTTTTCGCCATAATAAGGAAATGATTATAGCATCAGCGTACCGCCCGGCAGCTCCGAAGAAAAAGACGAAGCGGAAGGCTACGCTCGAGCCAATTCTTGTTGGCGGAGAGCCGGAACAAAATGCTCGACGAGGGCGAATCCGCCGAACAGGCACGCCGCATATAGCGCGTCGCCGGCGAGCGTGTTCCAGAAATAAGGTATTCCGGCGGCATAGCAGGCGGCCAATCCTGTGGCGGTTCGCGGGTAGGTTCCTAGCAAAGCCCAGACAGCAAAGTTAGTAACCAGGAAGAATTGCACTGCGCCCAAAAGTGTAGCGCCCGCTACGCGAAATGGTGAAGTGTGGTTGCGCAGAAATCCGCCGATTAGCACGCTGACGAGGAAACTTACATACACAAACGGAATCAGCTTGTGAAATCCGATAACGATATCACCAGCAAAAAGCGTCACGAGCGGAATAACAAAAGCCACGCGACGATCGCGAATCATGGCGCCCGCAAAAAGAGCCATCGCCCCGATAGGAGTGAAATTCCAGGGATGTGGCGCCACGCGGAGTGCGGCACCCACCAGGATAAATGCGAAAACTACAACGACACGAAGGTTGAGATTCGGCTTTGGGATTATCAATTGTGGCCTCCAAACCGGTAATTTACACCGACGCGAATATCGCGGCCCAGAGCCGGGTATCCCAAAGCATCCTGGTAAGACTTGTCGAATATATTCGTGGCGTGCGCGTAGATGGAAAAACCTCGGCGGAAATTGTAACGGGTGGCGAGATCGAACCGCGCGTATCCTGGATTGCTTGTCAGGTGAAGAGGCGGATAGAAAAAATCACTATCCGCGCGACGACCGCTGAAATATGCCCCGAGGGTGACGCTGAGCTGGCGGAAAGCGGCGTTAAGTGTAAGCGAGCCAGAATGTACTGGTCGGCGGAGCAGGTGGTTGCCCGCCTTTTGCACCGGATCAAACTGCAGATTGGGGGCGGCAAGCACGCGAGTGTCGTCGTGGGTGTAAGTTCCTGCGGCATTCAGCCAGGAGTTAATTTTTGTTTCGGCGGTAAGGATTATGCCCCGGGTGCGGGCGCGATCCGTATTGAAAAAATATCCAAAGCTGGGTGGCGCACCGGGAATGCTTACGCCACACGTATTGCCGGTGGATGGAGGCGGCAGGGGTAAACAGAAAGCAAAGCTGACGATGTCATAGAAACGGTTCGAAAAATATTCGGCGGAGAGTTTAACGCGGTCATTGGCGAGGTTTTGTTCGACGCCGGTACTCCAATTTTTGCTGGCCTCCGGTTTCAGCGACGGATTGCCAAAATCGCCAAACTGATCGTTGTAGTTCTGGTCGAATCGCGGCTCTTTAATGCCCTGGCCATAAAAAATCCGGTAGCGGGTGTCGCCCCAGAAACCTCTGGCATAGCGGAGAGCAAGCGAAGCACCAGCTCGCGGAACAACGCGTGTTCCAAAATTTGCGTTGGCTTCAGCACGCGCGCCAAAATTCACTGAAATGCGCGAGTGCGGGCGATAATGGAAATCCAGGAAGCCGCCCTGATTGTTGCGGCGAACGTGGTTGACACTCAAAAAAGGCAAGCTGGCGTTTTCAACCTCGTACTGATATCCGGCGGTAGCGGCAAAAGAGGAACGCAGATAGCTGGTTTGTGCGTTGAGACTGGCGCGATTGTACTGGAAGCGGCTGTTCCCAAAAGTTGGATCGGAATTCCGCTGAAGCGTGTAGGATTCGCCAGTGGAAAGCGCGTGCTTCCAGTGCGTGCCGGTTGCAAACGACCAGCGTAGATTAGCGCTAAAAACGTGCTGATCGTAGCGCTGATGAGAATTAAAGTTAGGCGGCTCGAAAAGCGTTTGGCCGGGAATGCCGGCATCGCTGTCGTTATTGCGGAGGGTGAGGCGGACTTGATTGGTGTCGCTAAAGCCATAGCCGAGATTTCCCGACTGACTACGATTTAGGAAATCATTATTAATTCCCTGCCCCGCAGTTTGCCAGTAGGCGGCGGCGCCAGAATAATCAAATGCACCGGCAATGCCGCTAATTTGCGCGCCGCCGCGTCCGGTGGAGAAACTGCCACCTTCAGCAAAAATATCGCCCTCGGGAATACGCGTTGTGCCGCGATGGGTGAAAACCTGGATCACGCCGGAAACCGCGTCGGTGCCATAAATCGCGCTCTCGGCCCCCCGCACGATTTCAATTTTGTCGAGGTTATCGGTCGTAAAGTTGGAAAAATCAATGTTGCCGCCGGGTGTATTGACGGGCGTGCCGTCGACCAGAACTTTGGTGAAATTGGAATTGCCGCCATTCAAAAAAACGGAGGCGGTGCCGCCGCCGGAGCCGGTGCGACCGATGGCAACGCCGGGAGCAAACAAAAGAGCATCTGTAAGCGAAACCGCCTGGCGGGCATCGATCTCCTGCCGCGAAATAATTGTGAGAGGCGCCGTGGTTTCTTGTGCGGGCGCCGGTTCGGCCTGCGCGGTAACCACCACGCTGGAAGAGAGGGGTTCCAGCTCAAGTTTTAAATCGAGTTTGCGCCGCTCCCCAGGGGCAAAATCAAAAACAAATTCGCGCGAAATAAATGACGCGCGAGATATTTGCACGCGATACCGGCCCGAAGGGAGCGTCAGCACGTACGCGCCATCGGTGTTAGAAGAAGCGCTAAAAATATGCGTTCCGCTGCTCCCTTCGGTTTGCGCGGTGACGCGCGCTGCGGCGATACCGGCCCCGCTGGCATCCAGCAGAATTCCATTCAAATGAGCGTCGGGGGAATCGTTCTGGGCAGAAATGAATTTGGGGAAGGCACAGCTTAACAACAACAAATAGAACAGCGCTGCAGCAATGGTTTTCATATTGTCCTTTCCTCCCTCTCGCGCGGGAGTTTAAGGTTGTCCTGGCCCACAAAAACATTGGCACAGGCTGCGAACTTCGCCGGTCTCCTGGCTTGGCGGTAGTACCAACTGGCAGCCTTCCCGAAGCGTTGCCCTGCGTTGCCCAATTGGGCGGCAAGTCTTCAGTGGCTTGCTAGCTGCTAAACAAGTGCGATCGCTGAACGATGCACTTTCCGCCTTACAGTCGCGCGGCGGCGACGGCTTCCTTTTCAGGTGCAACCATTTGAGGTTGCCCGTCTTCCCGAGCACGAAATTCGCGGTGATGGTGAATGGCGTTGCCGCCGGTTGAGATTATTCTTTGCCGCTAACCCGCAGCGGCCGTCAAGGTTAATTAGAACTAGCTTCCGGAAAGGACGCTCACATGCGGGCGTCCCGACACGGCAATTTCTACCGCAAGCTTGGCCTGAAAAACTTGTTCCAGCAATTCGCGTTGATAGACACTTGCGGGAGGACCGACTCTGAGGCATTTGCCGCGCTGGAGGAGCACGACTTGGTCCGCATATTCGCCCGCAAGATTGAGTTCATGAGTGACGACCACGATGGTGCAAGAGTGGCGCGCCGCGAGACGCCGCAAAGTTTCCAGCAAATCGACTTGTGCGCCAATGTCCAAATGCAAAGTGGGTTCGTCCAGCAGCAATAGCAGGGGCTGTTGCGCTAAGGCGCGAGCGAGAATAACGCGTTGTTTTTCTCCACCAGAAATTTTATCCATCCAGCGATCGCTCAAATGCTCCGCATTTACTTCTGCAAGAGCGTTTCGCGCGATTGCTATATCGTCTTCGGTTTCAAACCGCAGCGAGCCGCGATACGGGTGACGGCCTTGCAAAACGAATTCCCATGCACGGCAAGGGAAAAGCAGCGGGCTCTCTTGCTGCACCATGGCAATACGCTGCGCGCGCAATTTGTAAGGGAGCGAAGTGACTTCGATTCCATTGAGAAGCACCCGCCCCGAGAGCGGCACGAGCGCCCCGGAAATGAGCTTAAGCAATGTGGACTTGCCGCAGGCATTGGGCCCAAGAACCGCAACGATTTCACCGGGCCGCGCCTGGAAACTTGTGGCTTCCAGCGTAAAAACCGGAGCCTGCGCGGGGTTGGGCGAATATCCGTAACTGATTTGTTCTACGCTAAGACGAATTTCGTTGTTGGAGAGGCTCGTATCGCCCGGAGAACGTGGCAAAGTCTGGTTCGAATTCGCAGAGATGGTCATGCGGTCGTCTTCCGCAATAAATAAAGAAACAATGGAGCGCCGGCCAGCGCCGTCATTGCGCCCACAGGAAGTTCCGCGGGGGCAACTACGATGCGCGCCAACGTGTCCGCAATCACGACGGCAATGGCTCCGCCAATCGCGGCGGTGGGTAAAAGCGTGCGGTGGTCCGAGCCGAAAATAAGCCGCATGACGTGCGGCACCAGCAATCCGACGTAACCAATCGAACCGCTAACCGATACGGCCAGTCCCGTAAGGATGGATGCGCTGATATAGACCACCAGGCGCACGCGCCGCACATCCACGCCGAGGTGCATCGCTTCTTTTTCGCCCGAGAGAAGAAGATTCAAATCGGAGGCGGTGGTATAAATAATTCCAGAAGCCAGGAAAAAACCGGCCACGAGCATGACGTATAAACTTCGCGGCGGTGATAGTGACAGGTCGCCCATCAGCCAATAGGACATGCCGCGCAGGTTGCTGCTTTGCGTGGTCATCAAAAAAATAATGATGGCGGAGAAAAACGAGGCGGTAATGATTCCCGCGAGCAAAAGCGTGCCGTTATCGATTTCTCCCTGGCGTTGCCCCAAAAGATAGACTGCGGCAATGGTTCCCGAAGCTCCCAGGAAAGCGCCGACGGGAGTGAGAAGGACGGCGACTGCTGGCGCGAGCGCAAGGTGCGGGCCGAGTAGGATGGCAAGAATTGCGCCGACCGCCGCACCTCCAGAGACGCCGAGTACATAGGGATCCGCGAGTGGATTGCGCAGTAGCGCCTGAAAACCGGTTCCCGCAACGGACAAGGAAGCTCCGACAATAATTCCAAGTAAAATACGCGGCAGGCGGATGTCGATCACGATCATTCCGTAGTCGCTGGATAACGCGCTTCTTTGGCCAAGAATGACGCTGATCAAATCGCGCGCTAATCCGTAAAGCGAAACCGGCACAGCGCCCAATTTCAGCGCGATAACCACCACTACAAACAAAATGGCAGCAAGGATTCCGCAGCGCAGAAGCAGCCGCTGAAGGGTTAGAGCGCGCATACCAACTCTTTATCTTGTGATACTTGCATCGCGGCCATGGATGGAGCGGATTTCCTTAGAAAAGCGGGCCCGCTATCTTTTTGCGGCTTTTCCTTTTGATGTTCCTGGAAGAGTTCGGGATGAAGCTGCCGCGCGAGTTCTTCGATGGCCGATACAATTCTTGGTGCCGGACGGTTTACGGCGTCGCTGATGACGGCGAAGCGTCGATTACGCACCGCATCGAGAAGCCGCCACCCTGGGCGCCTGGCCAAAACGTCGAAATCTCGCGCGACACTTTCGGAATGCGAGGAGGCAAACACCAAGTAATCGGGCTGCATTTTTACCATCTCTTCCAAATTCATTTGCGGCCAACTTTGCGCGGAATCGACGATGGAGACGGCCCCCGCGAGTCGTAACGCATCGGCGATGAATGTGTCCTTGCCAATGGATATCAGCGGGTCGGACCACACAACAAAAAGGATGCGTCGCGGGGAGGTTCCCTCGAGTTTTTCCTGCAATAAGCTGAGACGCTTTTGCATATCTTCGGCCACGGACTTGCCGGCTTCGGGAGCGCCCATTAATTCGGCAATTTTTTCGGTTGAGGAAATAATATCGCGAACATTATGCGGCTCCGTAGCGTAGCTGGGAATTCCCAATCCTTTTAAGGTTTCCACGGTTTCCAAACGGTTAAAATTTTTTGTCACCAATACCAGGTCCGGATGCAAGCTAGCGATCGTCTCGATACTGGGATTGATTCCGCCTCCCACCTTGGTTTTTTTCTGAGCGTCCGGCGGATAGTCGCAATAATCCGTATCGCCTACCAGGCGGTCCTGCAAGCCTAACGCGTAAAGAGTTTCAGTCAGACTTGGCGCCAGAGAAACAATGCGATTAATCGCTTGCGGTACGCGAACGGTACGTCCGGTTTCGTCCACAAATTCCCGGGAAGCGGAAGCGTCGGCAGTGTGCGATTGTGATTGTAGCCGTGCATGTACAGTACAAAGAAAGAGAGCCATCAGAAGAATGTTCATCAATCGCGGCGCTGAAATCATTTGGGTCACTGGAAGCAATCAAATCCTCAGTCGTAAAATTTTTTCAACCTTGCGCGAGGGAGCGTTCCAGGAAATGATCCGAAAATAAAAAAGCCCCGCGAAAAAACGCCGGGGCCTTGCAGCATGCTCTTTCTCGCGAAGAGCTTGCTACTCTGCGGCATGGGAGGGTGGCCTGGCTTACGGCTCTTGAGCCGATCACAGTGGCGGGACCGCGGCCGATTCTCACGGCCTTCCTCGCTTCCCTTGCCTGCAAAATTATTCTCCGAGTGTAAGCTCAGTGGTTACGAGTGTCAATAAACTCGCGTTACCAATAAATTTCCCACAGTGCCGGACTCGACGGCAGGGCTAACGGCGTTAGCGGTTTTTCCATTCCGGCTTCCGCTTTTCGATTAGCGCGCGTAGTCCCTCCTGCGAATCTTCAAGGCGGTACAATTCGTTCAGGAAAATATTCATGGAATTTTTCAGGCCATCGCGCAGGGACATTCCCATGCCGCTCAAAATTGCTTTTTTCGCCATGGCGAGTACCGGCCCGGAATGCCCGGTAATGCGGGAGGACAAATCTTTAACGGCCTGCTCCAACTGAGCTTCGGGGACCAGGCGGTTGACCATGCCGAGGTCCAGAGCGCGCTCCGCGGCGATCGCTTCACCAGTCATAACAATTTCCATGGCAACTTTTGGTCCGACAAGAAAAGGAAGAATCGTGGAAGCCAGCGTTGGAAAGACTCCGATGGTAATTTCCGGCTGGGCGAATTTGGCACGCGGCGAAGCGATTACCAGGTCGCCAAATACAGCGAGTTCGGCGCCGCCTCCGATTGCCGGGCCATTTACAACTGAGATCACCGGCTTGCTCACATCAAGCATGACGGCAAAAACGGCATGGAAGGCGTCCAGCATTTGAAACACGCGCTGCGAAGTGTATTCGCCGAGGTCGATGCCGCCGCAAAAGACTTTGCACGCGGAATCGAGCACGATCAGTTTTACATCAGGAGTATCGCCGGCGAAAGTGATGCCTTCGGCCAATTCGCGAAGCATCGCTTCGTTCAACAGATTATGCTCCGGGCGATTTAGAGTCAGCCGCGCCGCGCCCGCTTCCACGCGGAATTTGACGAACTGAAATTGCTCCGGTTTTCGCCGGTCCTGTTTTGTGGAAAAATCCTCAGACTCCACTGGCTCGATCATGCTGGCTCCCTTATGATTGGTCCTGATTTTGATGCTAGCACGGCCTCGCGAGTCAGTTTTGTTCGCTGCAACGGCGCGTGCGCAATCAGTTTGCTGGTGTTTTTCTCTTTACTTCTTCGGATATTTTTGTAATTTCAATATTCCGTTGCAAACGAGGAGATTCACGTGTGGCTTTTCCTTCTAATGTGTCCCATTCTGTACGGCATGTTTGCCATTCATTCTGAGACGCCGGGTGAGCACAACCGTTCCGCCGCGATCGCTAAACGACTGCAAGAGGCTCCAGATGCGCAAGGATTTCCGGCGAATGAGCAATGGGCAAATGCGCCCAAACATTATTTTGACGCCGACTGGCAAGACAGGAACGCAGACCCACAAAGAGCGACAGCAGTTCAACTGTTGTGGACGCCGCAAACTTTGTTTATCCGCTTCACGGCACATTATCGAAATATTACGGTGTTCACGGATTCCGAGGCTGACGGCCGGCGCTACGAACTGTGGGATCGGGACGTGGCGGAAGTTTTTCTTCAGCCCGATTCTTCGGATGCATGGCGATACAAGGAATTTGAAGTTAGTCCTAACGGTTTTTGGCTGGATCTCGATATTTCTTCGGGCAAAAATGAAAACCTGCGCAGTGGGATGCTGCGGCGCGTGAACATCGACGAGAAGAACAAGGTTTGGATCGCTGACATAGCTTTGCCGATGAAATCACTGACGCCGCATTTCGATCCGGAAATTTCGTGGCGTGTAAATTTTTTTCGTGTAGAAGGACCCGCGGAGCCGCGATTTTATTCTTCCTGGCGTGCTACAAATTCGCCACGGCCAAATTTTCACGTGCCTGAAGCGTTCGGGACGCTGCGCTTCGAAGACTGATTCCGAAACTGTCGAGCGCGCGGCAAAAGGCATTCCGGGAACTACGTGGACAGCCACTGTTCAAAGAATGCTGCGGCCTTGGCTCCTTCCAACCTGCGTCGTACCGCATCCATCACGCGGCAACGTAGCATTCCGTCCTTTTGGTAAAATGCCAGCCAGTAGGGAATAAAAAAAACTTCGCCCTGACGAGAGATCGCCAGCTGAGGATCGCGTATCTTGAAAACTCCCTGTTGAAACAATATGCGCAGAACTTTTTCTCGCAAGAGTAATTCCGCACGGGAGGCATCCAGCGACGGTCGAAGGTAATTGCGGGTCCGCAGGTCTTCAAGAGGCGCGGGCTCCGGCGCACGTGGAAATTCAAACAGATCGAGCGAACCGTCAACATCATCCATCGCAAAAAGGCGTGTGTGGGGTGCGCGGCCAAATTGATAATTCGCCTGGTAAAGGCGAAACGGGACATAGACATCCGCAATTCGCTGCAATTCGCCCAGCAGAAACTTCCGGTAAAACGCAAAGAGGCCGGCAGGACGAAACGCCTGAACAGCCTCCTGCTCGCTAACGTTCGGCTTGAGGCAACGGATCTTCGAGCTTTCCAAGCCTGGGCCTTTTCGTTTTAGCGGAAGTAAATCCACAAGCTGAGCACGGTGGCGATCAGCAATCCGGTAAATGCAAGATTCATGGTGCGTTCGGTTTTGGTTTCCCGTTGCAGATGTGCGCGCGTAACGCCAGTTGTTTCGATTTTTTCGTCCACGGTCGCGAACGTCAGTCCGGCAATCTTTTTTCGCGCCGGAGCCGGATACATCATGCTGACGCCGACGAGTACGACAGTGCAAATCACAAACATAAGTATGGCGTAGTGCAGAAAGTTCATGTCGACAAGCCAACGAATGGCGCTGCTATCGTAATGGCGCGTTTTATCCAGCACTTCGTAAACAAAGCGTACCGCGCCCAGGACAAATCCAACCAGCAGCGAGCTGATGGCTCCTTGCCCATTGAGCCGCGGCCACAAAATTCCAAATATGAAGCAAGCCGCGATTGGCGGGCTGATGTAAGCCTGCACGCTCTGCAAATAAATATAAAGTTGCGCGCTCAACAGATGGATGAATGGCACCCACAAAAGGCCGAGGACCACCATCGCGCCCGTAGCTATCTGCCCAAAGACCACCAACTGTTTTTCGGTGGCCGATGGCCGGAGTTTCTTATAAAAATCCAGCGTAACCATGGTCGAAGCGGAGTTGAACACCGAACTCATCGCACCCATCAATGCCGCGAGAAGCGCCGCGATCATCAGGCCCACCAGCCCGGTTGGCAATAAATTGATGACCAGCGTGGGAAACGCGATATCGCCGTTGGTTACCTGGCCGTTTACGGTATTGAAGGCCTGAGGGTAAAGGGCGTAGGCGATCAGCCCCGGCAACACGAGAAGAAAAACCGGCAAAATTTTGAGGAAGCCGGCAAAAATCGTTCCGGCTTTGGCGTGTCCTTCATCTTTTGCGGACAGCACACGCTGCACGATGACTTGATCCGTGCACCAATACCAGATTCCCAAAATCGGCGCGCCAAAAAAGATTCCGGTCCACGGAAAATCGCTGGCGGTTGCGGGCTTGATCATGTGAAAAAAATCGGGCGGGACGTGAGCGCGCAGGCCGGCGAAGCCTCCCACTTTGTCCATGCCGATGGCGGTTAACGCTATGGCGCCGGCAAGAAGAATCAGCGTTTGCACCAAGTCGGTATAAATGACCGCGGCCAATCCGCCCGCTATCGTATAAATTCCCGTAGCCACCACGAGGATGATGGCGGCCTTCATGGGACTCCAGCCGACGACGCGCTCCAGCACAATGGCAGCGGCATAAAGGTGCACAGAAATCTTGGTGAAAATATAAGCAATCACCGAAATACTCGCCAGGTATGTGGCACAGTGGCGATTGAAGCGCCGCTCGAGAAATTCCGGCATCGTGAAAACGTTAGAGCGCAAATAAAATGGCACGAATACCCAGCCCAGCAGCAGCAAAATCAGACACGCGAGCCATTCAAAATGACCTACGGCCATGCCCGAAGTCGCGCCCGAGCCGGCCAGACCAATAAAATGTTCCGTGGAAATATTGGAGACAAATAGCGAGGCGCCAATGGCGAACCATCCGATGTTGCGCCCGGCTAGAAAATAATCTTCGGAGGTGCGCTCTTTTCGAGAAAAGTAATAGCCAATCCCAAAAATAATCACGAAATAGATCCCGATGATGGCGAGATCCACGGGTGCCAGTGTACGGTGGGTTACCGCCGCGGCTGATGCAAGCTGCATCCTAACCTCCTTCAAAATTACCGTTGCAACCTTCCGCCCTTCGGTTCAGGCTTTGCAATAACCGGCTGGCAATAGTTTCCACGACGGCTCTGGCAAGTTTGCCAACCGGCCCGCATAACGCGTCCCTGATAGCCTGCATCATGGGGAACAGAAAGCTTGCGCAGTCTATACCAGCAGCAAGCCAGGCTCAATCTCTCTTTGCGGAATAATTGAATTTGCGGGAATTGGGCTGGTTCCGTATATCATTGGTTAAAGCAAGGGGTAAAAGTAAGTCTTCGGAAGTTCCGCCCAAGCGCGGAAGGAAACGCAAGGAAGGTCCAATGAAGAAGCTTTTTTTTCTCATTCTCATTTTGGGTACAACGCTGATGGCCGCCGAAAAAACAGTATTTGATTACGCTCTCAATTCCATTGACGGGCAGCCGGCCCCGCTCTCTGCGTATAAGGGCAAAGTTATTCTACTGGTGAACGTTGCGAGCCGCTGCGGCTTCACGCCGCAATACACCGCGCTCGAAGCCGTTTATGAAAAATATAAAGATCAGGGATTCACGATCATTGGAATTCCGGCAAATAACTTCGGCTCTCAGGAGCCCGGCAGCAATCAGGAAATCAAAACATTTTGCTCTTCCAAATATCACGTAACCTTCCCCATGATGTCGAAGGTTTCCGTGAAAGGTGACGACAAGACTCCCCTCTACACATTTTTAACCGACAAATCCGCAAATCCAGGCACCGGCGGAGAAATCGAATGGAACTTTACAAAGTTCCTTGTCGGTCCGAATGGGCGGGTAATCGAGCGATTCAAGTCCGAAGTGACGCCGGATTCTCCTGAAGTGACTGCGGCAATCGAAAAGGCTTTGGCCGCTAACAAACACTGATTTCCACCTTGTTTACCGTAATAGCCAATTTGTCAGCAGTTGTGTCGGCGTTCGCGGAACATTTCTTCAATTATCATGGCCATACTTTCCCTGCAAAACGTGAGTAAGGAATACGTCACTGATGGACAGAGTGTTAAAGCGCTGAGCAATATTTCATTGGAAGTTTCCGGCGGCGAATTTGTCGCTCTGGTGGGCCGCAGCGGTTGCGGCAAATCGACTTTGCTGAATCTTGCTGGCGCGATGGACTTCCCTACTTCGGGAAAGGTGGAGCTCGAGGGCGAATGCACAAAGGATCTTGACGACGCGGGTCTGACACGTCTTCGGCGAAATAAAGTAGGATTCATTTTTCAATCCTTCCAGCTTCTGCACACGCTGAAAGTCAGCGAAAATGTGGAATTGCCGTTGCTGCTTGCGGGGCGGTCAGACGGCGAATCTATTGTGCGGAATCGTCTGGCCGCCCTTGAACTTAGCGGCCTCGAGGATCGCTATGCGCATCAGCTTTCGGGAGGCCAGATGCAGCGCGTAGCGATTGCTCGCGCGCTGGTAAACTCGCCAAAAATTCTGCTTGCGGATGAGCCTACCGGCAATCTCGACACGGCTACGGGTAACATTATTTTGCAATTGTTGCGGAAACTCACCACCGAAACGCAAACCGCGACAATCATGGCCACTCATAGCGTTGAGGCCGCCGCCATTGCGGATGCGGTGGTTCGCCTACGCGACGGAAAAATCGAAGAAATTATCAGACATTGAAATGCCGCGTCTCATTCTCTTCTATCGGCTGCTGATTCGTCCCCTGGTTCGCGAACCGGTGCGTTCCGCGCTGACCTTGCTGGCCGTGGCGCTTGGCGTCGCGGTGATTCTTGCGATCGATCTTGCGGGTAACGCCGCCACCGGATCGTTCCGCTCTTCGGTAGAAGCTTTGGCGGGCGACAGTGATTTGGAAGTAATTGCCGGGGGTGGCATACCTGAAACAACGGTCGCTTCACTCGCTCAATTACCTTATGAACTGCGCGTTTCTCCACGCGTCGAAGATTTCGCGGTCCGTGCGGACAGCAAGCAAACACTGCCATTGATTGGCGTCGACTTGATCGCGGAAGGTGAACGTTATTTGCAAAAAATTAACTCCGGCACTCCGGAAAGTTCCAAGCCCGCGCAAAGTGATGCGGAGCAATTCACCGATCCCGCTTCGATTTGGATTGGCGCGAGTCTCAAGCGCAATCCCGGAGACCGCCTGCGGCTGATCATCAACGACCAAGAACGCGAGTACACAGTGCGAGGTGTTTACCCTGATTCGAATGGCATCGAAAGCGCCATCCTGATGGACATCGCTGGCGCGCAGAATGCTCTGCAACGGTTTGGACGCGTCGATCGTATTCTCATACACGTTCCGCATGATCGCGAACTCGATCAGTGGCAAAAAATTATCGGCGATGCGCTGCCCACGGGCGCGGAGGTACGTCCACAGGGCACGGGAACCGTGGAAAATCGCAGAATGTTGGCTGCGTTCCGATGGAACTTGCAGTTGCTCAGTTACATTGCGTTAGTTGTTGGTGGTTTTTTGATTTACAACACCATATCCGTGTCGGTGGTGCGCCGCCGCCCGGAGATTGGAATAGTTCGCGCGCTCGGTGCGAGCCGCAACTCGGTTTTGCTTGCATTCATCGGCGAAGCGGCGTTCTTTGGCGCCGGAGGAGCAATTCTCGGTTTGCCTTTTGGGCGCATCATGGCCGCCGGCGCGGTTAAATTAATGGGTGCGACCGTCGATGCACTTTACGTCAGCAGCACGCCGGGCGCGGTGGAGCTCACATGGACTTGCGTGGAGCTCGCTTTTGCCGTGGGCCTCAGCGTGGCCATTGCGTCCGCATATTCTCCCGCCAGTGAAGCGGCAGCAGTCTCTCCGGTTGAAGCCATGGCTCGCGGCCGCCGCGAATTCGGCGCCCGGATGCACAAATGGCGTGACTTAATTTTCGCTTTGGTGCTCGGCGTCGCCGCCGCTATCGCTTCGCGCGCTCCGGCTATTGGTAACAAACCGATGCTCGGCTATCTCGCAGCGATCTTACTCGTTGCCGCCGCAGCATTCGCAATTCCGGCTCTGGTTGATGCGGTTGCCTCTGGCGGTTCCCGCTTGTTTGGAAAAATTCTGGGCGTTGAGGGTTTGCTTGCTTCGCGCAGTCTTGCCGCTTCGCTGCGGCGCACTTCCGTTTTGGTCGCATCGCTTGCCACTGCGATAGCCATGATGACCGCCGTAGGCATTATGGTGGGCAGCTTCCGAGAGACGGTAGTTACGTGGATGAACGGCAAGTTGCCGGCCGATTTGTATATACGGCCAGCCGGAAGTCCCGGCACTGACCGTCATCCGATCCTGTCTTTGGATTTGGCCGACAAAATTTCTCAACTTCGCGGCGTCGCCACGGTTGATCGCCTGCGTGCCTACGAAATCAGCTATGACGGCTTACCGGTTACGCTAGCTTCCATCGACATTCGCGGGCGAGGCAGTCCCAGTGGATCCACATTTTTCTCCGGGCGCCGGGAAGGTGAAGTCTTTTCCGAATTGCGAAGGGAAGACGCGGTGGTTGTAAGCGAACCATTCACCTCGAAGCATCACGTCAAAACGGGGGACTTCATCACGCTTTCACTCGGCAGAGCTCGTCCGCGATTCCACATCGCGGATGTTTACTATGATTATTCGAGCGAGCGCGGCAATATCCTGATGGATCGCGAAATTCTTTTGAAATATTTACCTGATCCAGCGCCGTCAAATCTCGCCATTTTTGTAGCTCCGGGCGTAGATCCTGAGACTGTTCGCCAGGAAATTCTGCACGCCACTTCTAAATATCGCATCCTGATTTTTTCTGACCGCGAAATTCGCGGGCAAGCCATCCGAATCTTTGACCGAACCTTCGCAATCACTTATGCGCTCGAGGCTGTCGCGGTGATGGTGGCGGTTATGGGCATAGCTGGGGCGCTGCTCGCTCTGGTAATCGACCGCCGGCGGGAACTTGGCTTGCTGCGTTTTCTCGGCGCATCGACCGCGCAAATCCGCAAATTAATTCTGGTGGAAGCCGGACTCCTCGGTTTGCTCGCTAACATAGCTGGGTTCGTCCTAGGCACGCTCTTATCGCTTATCCTGGTTTTTGTGATCAATAAACAATCTTTCGGCTGGACCATTCGCTTCCACTGGCCGGTCGCGGTGTTGCTCGGGGCGCTCAGCGTCGTGTATGCGGCTACCGTTTTGGCAGGTCTGTATCCGGCACAAGTGGCGGTCCGCCTGAACCCCATCGAGGTGGTTGTTGAGGAGTAAGCTCAGCTTTATCGGGGCGTTTTTTCTGGCGGTTTCTCCGGCATGTCCCCAGGATGATCCTCGAACGGACGGCGCGCAATTTCGCATCGCGCAGCCTGGCTACCGCTACGAATTCCCGCGCGACCATTTTGATCATCCAGACTTTCAGACGGAGTGGTGGTATTACACCGGCAACCTCAAATCCGCTGACGGCCATCGCTACGGTTTTGAGCTAACGTTTTTCCGTCAAGGCGTTCACCGCGACTCCCTGGAAAAAAAATCTATCGCGAAAAAATATGATTTCGAAAAATTGGCCTGGGCGGTAGACAACCTTTACCTTGCTCATCTTGCTCTCAGCGATCTTGATGGCAAAACGTTTTATCATTCAGAGAGAACGAATCGCGCCGGGCCCGGGCTTGCAGGCGTCAGCAAAGTCGCCCAGCGCGTGTGGAACGGCAATTGGCAAGTTCACTGGAACGCCGATTCGCAAGAACTACAAGCCTACGATTCTCGTTTCGCATTGCGGTTAAATTTCAATTCACGCAAGCCACCGGTCATTCACGGCGAAAACGGCATTAGCCAAAAATCCGAGGGAGCCGGCCATGCCTCGCATTACATTTCTCTAACGCGCCTTGAAACGCGCGGCATCATCGAACTGGACGGAAAAAAAAACGCAGTGTCCGGCTTGTCGTGGATGGATCACGAATTTTTCACCCAGCAGCTCGCACCCGATCAGGCCGGCTGGGATTGGGTGAGCTTGCAACTCGACGACAATACCGAGCTAATGCTGTATCGTTTCCGGCGCAAGGATCGTTCCGCTGATCCGTATTCTTCCGGAACCTATATTGATGCCGCTGGAAAATCCTTTCATCTGCGTTCTACGGATTTCGTTTTGCAACCACAACCAGAGACATGGACCAGTCCCGAAACGCGTGCGACGTATCCCATCCACTGGAAAATTTCCATCGCGAGATTAGGGATAAACCTGGAAGCCACCGCAGCGCTCGCACAACAGGAAATCACCAGCAAATCTGGATGGTCACCGAATTACTGGGAAGGCGCGATAAAACTTTACGGACAGCGCGGCGATCGACCTCTCACTGGCGCCGGGTATCTCGAGATGACTGGTTATCAGAGTCCGCTGCGCCTCGGCCAGTAACGGTCAGACCAGGCGGTAGGTGGATGTCAGCCGGATGGCCTTATGCAAGGTGCGGTACAGGGGACAATTCATCGCATAAATCCCGTGCACGCGGTCCACAACTTCCTTTGATTCGACAGCTCCTGACAACTGCATCTCGACATGAATGCTGCGAATCACCAAAACATTTTCTTCGGTCGAGACTTCTCCGGTCACTTCCGCGATCAATTTTCCATTGCTGGCATCCACGTGGCGCGCTTCCAGCGCGCCCCCAAAAGTGCCTACCATTCAACCGGCAGTGGCAGCGATTACATAATCGATAGTAGAGGCGTGTGCCTCCGCTATGGCCGCGGGATCCACTTTGTAGTGTTTAGCAATCGCTCCATGGACGCTGAACGTTACCGGATGCGCTTCGCCGGGCAAATGCGCGACACGCAGGGGGCCCTTCTTGCGCTCAATCCTCACCTTTGAAACGTAGACTACGTCAGACATCGCCGCCTCCTACAATTTGGCTTTCAGAACGCAAAAATTTCCGCCAACAGCAAACTCAAGTAAAGTAATGCACACTCGGCCGAAGCGACTATTGTAGTTCAGGAGCATTTTTTATGGGCAAAGGGCGCCTGGAGGCTTTCAGCGACGGTGTGATCGCCATCATCATCACCATCATGGTGCTGGAATTAAAAGCTCCTCGCGGCACGGACTTTTCCGCGCTTCGTCCGGTCATTCCGGTTTTTCTCAACTACGTTCTCAGTTTCGTTTACGTGGGAATTTATTGGAACAATCATCATCATATGATTCACACCGCGGCCCGCGTCAATGGCCGCATCCTATGGGCGAATCTTCATCTCCTTTTTTGGCTCTCGCTCATTCCTTTTGCCACCAATTGGATTGGAGAAAACCATTTCGCGCCCGTATCCGTCGCGTTTTACGGGTTCATTATGCTTATGGCCGGCGTATCGTATTCGATTCTCTCCGCCGCGATCATTGCCCTTCACGGGAGTTCTTCAACCCTAGCCATGGCCGTGGGCAAAAACTACAAAGGCAACGCGTCGCTGGTTATCTACGCTATTGCTATTCCTCTGGCCTTTTTGCGTCCCTGGATTTCACTCGCCTTATATGTGCTGGTTGCGCTGATGTGGTTCATCCCTGATCCGCGCATCGAAAAAGTGATCACTAACTGAACGTGAGTTTTGACATTTCTGTACAATCTTTTGATGCGCATTCTGGTGCTGAATCTCTATTACCCGCCCGACACTTCCGCCACCGCGAAAATGACGCAGAGTGCAGTGGAAGCGCTCAGTGCGCATCACCGTGTCACGGTGATCTGCGGCCGGCCCTCCTACGACCCAACGGCGCGCCGCCCCTGGAAACTTTTTCAATCCGAAGAGTGTGACCGAACGACGGTCATACGCGTGGGCTCGTCGGATTTTCCGCGGTTCAATATGAAAAAACGGGTTATCAACTATCTTTCCTATACTGCTCTGTGCATCCCTCGCGCGCTTTTTTTTCCTTGCGATCTCATCATCGTCATGACCGATCCGCCCTTCGCCGGCATCGTTGGAGCCTTCATTGCCATGCTCAAGCGCAAGCCGCTGCTCTACAACATCCGTGACATGTATCCGGACATGGCCGTCGGCGGCTCGATTGTAGAGCCTGGAGCGCTTTCGCGTGTCTGGGAGCACCTCCATCGGTGGGTGTTGCGTCGTGCAGCGTGCGTGGTGGTCCTGGGCGAAGACATGCGGGCGCGCATTATGGCGAAAGGCGTCGATCCATCCCGCATCGAGATCGTGCGGGATAGCGTGGAAGTCCCTCCGGAAAATTCGAAGCAGCCGCCGCTCGATGCCGAAGTCACACGCGCGATTCGCGCGGACGCGAAATTCGTGTTGCTGCATGCGGGCAATCTTGGCTTCTACGGCGCCTGGGAAACGATGCTTGCCGCCGCCGGCGAACTTTCTGGTGAAGGCATCCACTTTGTTTTTGTGGGCGACGGCGCCAATCGGGCCAGGCTGCAATCCGCAGCGGCCGCAGCCGGGCTGCAAAATGTCCGGTTCCTGCCTTTTTTTCCGACAAGCAAAATTTCCTCGGTCCTCGCTGCGGCCGATGCTCACGTTATCACCGTTAAGCACGGCCTCGAGGGTGTCGTAGTGCCGAGCAAGATGTATGGAATACTCGCCGCGGGCAAGCCCATTGTGGCTCTGGCGCCGCGCGGAACGGACGTGGCCGCAATCGGCGAGAAACGCGGTTTCGCCGTTTTTGCCGATCCAGACTCACCGCAGGAATTGGCCACGGTAGCTCGCGCATTAGCGGGCGACCCAGCGCGCGTCAAAGCTATGGGCTGCGCTTCGCGACTCGCCGCACCTGACTATGATCGAGTCAAAGAACTAGCAAAATTTGTACAAATAGTGGATCGTTTTGCGGCCGCGAAAAAATCTGAGGGGACGCGCGAGGCGTGACGCTACCGAGCGTTAATCACTCTGTAACAGTTTGGCTGTTATGTTCCGACCGTGGGTTTCGTTTTTCGCCACCACTTGGAGCAATACAGAACTTACCTGATTGCCCCCTACGTATGGGACAGGTAAACTAAAAGTGATCCGTGGGGTGATTTCGTTTGACTGAGGCGCCAGACCCAATCTGGCACGGTTCGCTGCGACGGCTTTTGTCCAGGCTGGCGCTGAATGACTTATTGCAATCGAGGACAAATGTCCGCAGGTTTGTTGGCCTTTTTCATCGCGCTAGTGGCCTCTCTAATGCTCACCGTGCCCGTACGAGCTTTAGCGCTTCGGGTGGGTATGGTCGATCTACCTGGTCCGCGTAAGGTACACCTACAACCCATTCCCATGTTGGGCGGTTTGGCTATGTACGGTGCCGTACTGATCGCGATTCTCTTCACGCTGGATGGCCCCGCACGCGCACAAAGCGCTGGCATCGTCACGGGAGCTACGCTGGTGGCTGCGGTCGGGTTCCTGGATGACCGCGGGTGGCTGCACCATCAAATCAAGCTTTTCGTCGGTATGCCAGTGGCTGCCTTGATATTGCTGGCCAGCGGCATTCACGCGCAGGTTTTCAGCGTAATCCTCGGGCCCGGCGCCATGGGTTATTTTTTGGACGTGATTCTGACGATTGTATGGGTGGTGGGTATTACTGCGTCGTTTAGCATTCTCGATCACATGGATGGACTCTGCGCCGGCGTTGCTGCGATGGCTTCGGTATTTTTTGCTTTGCTGGCTTATTTGAACGGTCAGACGATGGTTACTACCCTGGCTGCGGCCATTCTAGGCGCGGCCGCAGGATTTCTGCGGTGGAACTTCAAACCCGCGAAAATTTTTATGGGTGATGGTGGCGCCATGTTTCTGGGCTTTCTGATGGCGGCCTTGGGCCTTAAATTGCGCCTGGATCACGGAACTCACATCGCTGCAGGGTTGGCTCCTCTGCTCATTCTTGGTGCGACAATTTTCGACACCACGTTGGTTACGATTTCTCGCGCAAGACGGGGGTTGTTACCCTTTGCGACGCCTGGCAAAGACCACTCCGCACATCGCCTCGCGAATGTCGGGCTCGGACAGCGCGGCGCGGTGATTATGATGTACCTACTAGGAGCGGGTGGAGGAGGCGCGGCTATTCTCGTCAGCTACCTCTCATCCCGAGAAGCCGCCCTGGTTGGATTCGCTGCAGTGGTCTTGCTTTTGATCGGGGTAGCCCTTCTCGAACGTGCTCCTTACGAACGGCAGCAGCGCAAACCAATTATCGCCGTTTAATTCTCCAATTTTTCTAGCCGATTTTTCCCGCCCATGCATTTGCCTCGTCGCTTGGATTGGCTATACTTACGATGTCGCCTTGCTTCTACCCATCGACTTACCCTCACGGATAGGCGCGAATTTACAACTTTTCGCAAAACTGGAAACCGCGACCCTTTGGCTTTAGGTAATTTTCTCGACAGGAATATATATAACCCGTGGAACTCAAGTTAGAAAACAGCGGAGCAATCAGCGGAGATGTGGTCGTGGTTGGAAGCTCCGCGGCAGGTCTTTACACTGCCGGGAAGCTCGCGGCAGGTGGCAAGAAAGTACGCATTCTGGAATCCAAGGCAGGGCTGGAACCCGCGGCTCGCACGCTCATCGTGACCGACCATTTTCGGCAACAACTTGGAGCCTCCGCAAACGAAAGCATCGTGAACGAGATCCGTCGCTTCGAGCTATTCACCGACGGACGTTCCGCGCAAATTAGCCTAAAAAAACCAGACTTGATCATTGAGCGGTCACGCTTGATTACCGCATTGGCACGCGAAGCGCGGCATGCCGGGGCAAAAGTCTCCTTCGACACGCGATTCTTGGGACTTTCCCCAAATGGAAATGGATTGCGGCTGAAAACTGAAACTGGCGGGCGTCAGGAGGAGTTGCACGCCGGCAGCGTGGTGGGCGCGGATGGCGCGGCCAGTCGCGTAGCTCGTTCCGCGGGATGGCCCCCAATTGAAACAGTTCCGTTGATGCAGGCGATTGTACGCCTGCCCAAGGACTGCGCAGCCGATACAACAAGAGTCTGGTTTGTACCAGACGACACGCCTTATTTCTATTGGCTCGTGCCAGAATCCAAGGACCGCGGGGCGCTGGGCGTAATCGGCGAGCATGGCCGGGATATGAAGCAGCATTTTGTGCGATTTCTGGAAAAGAAGGGTTTAGAACCGCTGGAGTGGCAAGGCGCGCGTATTCCCGTTTACAAAAAGTGGGTGCCCGTGCAACGCCGGGTGGGCAACGGCGAAGTTTATCTGGTAGGCGATGCGGCCGCGCAGGTGAAAGTTTCGACAGTAGGGGGAATTGTTACCGGTTTCCGGGGAGCGCAAGGAGTTGCCGATGCGATTCTGGGATCGGGAGGAAATCAATTGGGAGAGTTGCGGCGCGAGCTAGGGACGCATTGGTTGATCCGGCGAATCCTCCATCATTTTCAGCAAAAAGACTATTCGCAGCTGGTGGACATGCTCGATTCCGCAACCCGGGAATCACTGGGAGCCATTCATCGTGATGAGTCAACCCGGCTACTGTGGAATGTGATTCGACGCCAGCCCAAATTAATTTTGCTAGGAATGCGCGGTCTACTTTTGGGCAGATCTAGCCCCAACCGGTAATACACCCAATAACCTCATGTGAACTTTATTACCAGTATAATTGCTATTATGAATCTTGCGTGAATCAGGCATTAGGGAGCAACCAATTGCGACTTGCAGTCATGGGGTGCGGTTATGTGGGATTGGTTACGGGCGCATGCCTGGCGGAAGCCGGACATGAAGTCATGTGCACGGATATTGACACTCATCGAATAAAGCAACTCAACGACGGGGGCGTGCCTATTTTCGAAGAACATCTTGAAGAATTGCTCGCGCGGGCCCGCAAGGCCAAACGGATTTTTTTTACTTCCGACGCCGGGGAAGCCATTCGATTCGGCGAAGCAATCTTTATCTGCGTGGGAACTCCGCCAAAAGAAACTGGTGAAGCCGATCTTTCGGCAATCGATTTTGTGGCTCGGAAAATTGCGACAGAAGCTACCACACCGAAACTGGTCGTCGAAAAAAGCACCGTTCCTGCTACTACCGGCGTAAACCTGGGGCGCGCCCTGACCGCCTATTCACGCGGCGGAGAGATTAAGTTTCAGGTCACTTCCAATCCGGAATTTCTTCGAGAGGGAACAGCGGTGCGGGATTTTTTCCATCCCGATCGCATCGTTGTTGGCGTCGAGGATGAGGCGTCCGCGGCAAAACTGCGGGAAATCTACCAGCCCATTCTGGAGCGAACCTTCGTTTGCCCGGTGCATAAAGGGAATTGCCCGCCAGGCCCTAATGGAGAATTCATCGTCACCACCATCAACAGCGCAGAACTGATAAAGCACGCGTCCAACTCCTTCCTGGCGATGAAAATCAGCTATGCCAACGCTATCTCCGAGTTGTGCGAAAAACTTGGAGCGGATGTTGAAGAGGTCACTCATGCGATGGGGCTCGATCCCCGCATAGGAGGGCAATTTCTTCGCGCCGGCCTGGGATTTGGCGGTTTTTGTTTTCCAAAGGACATTCAAGCGTTTATTCACCTGGCTGGCACCGTCGGTGTAAATTTCGAGCTTTTGAAAGCCACCGAGCAAGTGAACAAACAACGCGTAGATCTTTTTTTTGAAAAGATCTCCAAAGCTCTATGGGTGCTAAAAGGGAAGCGCATCGCCGTCCTAGGCTTGGCTTTCAAAGCAAATACCGACGACATACGTTTCGCCCCCGCCTTGGAAGTAGTGAAGCGGCTGCTTGCCGATCAGGCGGAAGTACACGCCACGGATCCACAAGCCATGGAACGCACCAAGGCGATTCATCCCGGGGCGCACTACCACGAGGACCCCTATGAGGCGTTGCGCGACGCAGATGCCGCACTCATTTGCACCGAGTGGGACGTGTTCAAGAAACTCGATTGGGAACGCGCGGGCAAATTGATGGCGCGGCGTTTGGTAATCGATGGCCGAAACCTTTTATCTCCAAAAGAAATGCGAAAATTCGGATTTGAATACCATTCCTTTGGAAGGAACTAATTTCGGCTTGGGTGTTTTTGCGAATTCATCTCGTTAAAATCGCGCTGAAAGTAATCCAGAGTCATCCGCAAGCCGTCTTCCAGTGTTACCTTGGGTTCCCAACCCAACAGGCGCTTGGCTTTGGAAATATCCGGCTTTCGCCTTTTTGGGTCATCCTGTGGAAGCGGTTCATAAACTATGTCCTGTGCGTTCTTATAATGCTTGAGTACCTCGCGAGCGAATTCCAGGATGGTCATTTCTGCCGGATTTCCGATATTCACCGGAAAGTGCTCGTCGGATTGCGACAATCGATAGATTCCTTCGATCAAATCAGAAACGTAGCAAAAGCTCCGGGTCTGCTGCCCATCGCCAAAGATGGTGATAGGCCGGCCGCTAAGTGCTTGGAAGACAAAATTGGGGAGCGCCCGGCCGTCATTCAGCCTCATGCGCGGTCCATAGGTATTGAAAATGCGCACGATGCGGGTATCCAGCCCGTAGTGGCGATGATAGGCCATGGTAATGGCCTCGGAAAAACGCTTGGCTTCGTCGTAAACGCTGCGCGGGCCAACGGGATTTACGTTTCCCCAATACTCTTCGCTTTGCGGAGAAACGTTGGGGTCACCGTAGCATTCACTGGTCGAAGCGATGAGAACTTTTGCATTTTTGTCGCGCGCCAATTCGAGAGCGTTCATCGTCCCGATCGAACCCACTTTCATGGTTTCAATTGGATGCTTCAAATAATCAGGCGGACTCGCAGGCGAAGCGAAATGAAAAACGTAAGCAACTTCCCCGCTGACGTTTAACGGATCGCTGACATCAGTGCGTTCGAATTGCAAACGGCGATCATTTTTCAAATGGCCAAGATTTTTTTCGGCGCCGGTAATCAAATTGTCTAGAACAAGAACGTCCCAACCCTCGGCCAGCAGGCGGTCGCAAAGATGAGAACCCAGAAATCCCGCTCCGCCGGTAATTACCGCACGCATGACACCGCCCCCAAAAAACAATTATGGATGGAGTTGCTCAAAAAAAGAAAAAACGCTTAGGTTTAGCCGCAACTCGCACATCCGAGAGTTGCGGCACATGTGGCAGTTCCCGGCCCTCAAATGCCGCAAGAGGATTTTCACTAAACAGCGCGTTGGCTTTTTCCGTTCCGAATGAATTTCTGACCGCTTCAAACGCCTCATTCAGCTTCGGTGGGCGGCTGGTAAGATTGTGGCCATCGCTGGAAACAAAGTGAATCCATCCTTGTTCAATCCATTTTTCCCCGTCCACTTTAGCGCTCGCTCCAAAAGCCCCAAGCAATGAGCCCGCAGTGACTTGGACGAAGCAACCCATTCGCACCCAATTGCCTAAGCGTTCAGGATTCGTGCGAATTATGGAGTTGCGCTCCGGGTGCGTGACGACGGGATGAAGACCAGCTAATTGCAGGTCATGTAAGGTTTGGTCCAGTACCGGTGGGATGGAAAATTCATTGAATTCCACCAGGAGATAGTTCTTCTGATTGATGCAAAAGCTTGATGGATTCATTCGCAAGGCGGCAAGATTTTCAGGATTAAGATGGAAATCACATCCGGTCGCAATCTTTAACCGGTGGCCTATTACTTCTTGTAATTCCACGGACAAGCGTCGAACCGCTGCGTAGTCGAAGGTATGCTCGCTGCTGGAGTGCGGGGTCGCCACCAGATGCGTGATGCCATCGGCGATAGCCATTTCGGCCATGGCGATAGCGTCTTCCATGGTTTCGGCGCCGTCGTCCAGGCCCGGCAAGATGTGACAATGCAGATCGACCATATCGAGTGAATGGCTTCCGGCGCTCGGGTGCGCCACAATTAGCATACATCAGAAAGCCGGCTCCGCTACTGCATGGAATGCGCAAAATACTTCTTGTAACAGATGTGTAATAGAGGTCTAAGCATGCTATTTCTGGCTTCAAGGAACCTGCTATAATTTCTTCTGCTACCGTTCCCTGCGGTTTGATTCATCCCCCAAATTCTAGGAGCTTGACGCAACTCATGCCGACCGACCGTAGACCTGAATTCTTTAAAGGCGCCCAGCTTAAAGTCGCCATCATTGGCTGCGGCTATGTAGGATTGCCGCTGGCGCTGCGTTTCGCGGAGGCCGGCCACAAAGTAACCGGATACGACACGGATCCGGAAAAGATCAACATGCTGAATGCCGGGAGATCCTACATCGAACACATTCAGCAGACCAAGATTCAGCAATTTGTGAACAGCCGCCATTTCAGTGCAACCACGGATTTTTCCAGACTGAAGGAAGCCGACGCGATTTTGATTTGCGTTCCGACACCCTTGAATGAATATCGCGAGCCGGATCTTAGCTACGTGGAGCAGACCGCGCTCTCGATTCAGCCGCATTTGCAGAGAGGTCAATTGGTGGTGCTGGAATCCACCACGTACCCGGGAACAACCGAGGAATTGGTTCTGCCTATTCTGGAAAAAAGTGGTCTGCGTTGCCCTATCGCCGCGGGCCCGGAAAATGAAAATGTGCCGGTGGATTTTTTCCTGGCGTTTTCGCCGGAGCGTGAAGATCCCGGAAACAAGCAGTATGGGCTGGCGCAAATTCCTAAAGTTGTGGGCGGGGTAAACGCGCCCAGCGGGCGCGCCGCGGTTTCGCTCTATGCGCAGGTGGTTGCGAAAGTGATTCCGGTCAGTTCCACGCGCGCGGCGGAAATGGCCAAATTGCTCGAAAACATTTTTCGTTGCGTAAACATCGCGCTGGTGAACGAATTAAAGCTGTTGTCCATGCGCATGGGCGTGGATATTTGGGAAGTTATCGACGCGGCGGCCACAAAACCATTTGGATTTATGCCCTTTTACCCGGGGCCCGGCTTGGGTGGCCATTGCATCCCGGTGGATCCTTTTTATCTTTCCTGGAAAGCCCGGGAGTATGATTTTTCCACACGGTTTATCGAACTGGCTGGAGAAATTAACACCTCGATGCCATATCACATTGTGGATGCCATTGCCGCGGCGCTCAACAATCACAAAAAAAGCGTAAAAGGCTCCAAGATTCTGGTCCTTGGCGTGGCTTACAAAAAGGACGTCGATGATTTGCGGGAATCGCCTACACTGAAGATTATGCAAATTCTGCAGGAACGCGGCGCAAATTTTGACTATAACGATCCGTACTTCCCACAGTTGCGCAAAATGCGGCACTACAATTACGAGAACATGAAGTCCGTGCCGTTAAGCGCGGAAACACTTGCAAGCTACGACGCCGTAGTCATCGCCACGGACCACTCCAGCTACGATTACGCGGCGATCGTGGATGCCGCCAAACTGGTGGTGGATACGCGCAATGCCACGCGGCGTGTGCTGCGTCACCGCAATAAAATTGTACAGTGCTAGGACGCAATGTCCTCAACAATCGACGAAATACGGCGCCAACTTGCGGAAAGTGCTGAAGTAAAGCGGAGCTTTTCCGACAAATTGGTCGCGCGCGTCGCGGAATTTGCGACTCGTGGTGCGGCAGCGCTGCGCGCAGGCGGCAAAATCGTATTTTTCGGCAACGGAGGAAGTGCGGCGGATGCGCTGCACCTGTCCGCCGAACTTGTGGTGCGCCTCCGCGAAGAGCGAAGCGGGCTAGCTTCGCTGGCGCTGAGCGCGAATCCTTCCATCCTGACAGCAGCAGGCAATGATTACGGTTTCGAGCATATTTATTCTCGCCAGATAGAATCGCTGGTTTCATCCGGTGATGTGCTTGTGGCGCTCTCCACCAGCGGCGACAGTCCCAATATTGTTCGTGGCGTGGATACTGGCCGGGCGCGAGGAGCATTTCTGGTGGCGTTTACAGGTGAAACTGGAGGTGCGCTGGCAGAGAAGGTGGATTTGCTTCTCAACGTACCCTCGCGAGACGCGCAGCGGATACAGGAAGCGCACATGACCATCGGACACATCGCATGTTCGCTGATTGAAAAACTCGCACTGCAAAAATAACATTTATCCAGAAGTTTGATGGTTGGTGAATACCATACAAAATGTACGGTTCTTATTTCGCGCTTTGCAATTCCACGGTGGCGACAGCGAACGGCAGTACCGCTTCCAGCAAGACTGGCGTGTGCGCCGATTTATTGTCCAGATAGAGCGCGAAGTGCGAATCCTTAAGTTCGGTCCCATTATCGAAAACCTTAATTTCAATTTTCGTGGCAGTAAATTTACCTGCCGGCACGCTGACGGGTTCCGCTTTTGCGGCAAGGGCGGCGCGCACATCATATAGTTTTCTACCGTCGTACACGGGACTGCGCACCTGGGGCGTTTTTTCCCAGTCTACGCTTCGCAGATATTGCATCATCCCCAAGGGGTCGCGAGTGCCGGGTAAAACGCGCGCGATCGAAGCATTGTTCGGTGCAGGTTCTTTTCCTGATGACGACAAGCGCTGCACGGACTGAACTTTCTGACCGCGTTCGTTTAAACGCATCTCATATTGCAAGCTCGCCAGCGTGGCGGCATCGCTGTAAGAATCAAACTGGTCGTCAAGCTCAAAAACCATGCGAAGTGGATTTTGCGTGTGAGCAATAGCCTGCAAGTGCCAACTGGGTCTTCCCGCTAGATTGCCGCGTCCTGCTACCAGCAGTCGCAGGGTGGCCACTTCGTTCAGCTTGGAAACGTTCGCCGTGAAATCCAACACTTCCCCTGCGCGCAACATGGGAATAGATTCATCTTTCTTCTTATCAACGTTCTCCATCGCCGCCACGGAAGAATTGCTTCCGAGTGCTGACGGGGACTTGCTACGCGAATTTGCGGCAAGCGGCTGCTCCGTGAAATCCGGGCTGTGGTAAACGACGGCGGCGGTTGCCGGCGACTGGCGGTTTCGCAGCCAGGAATACACCCCGGCCGCGAGAAGAAGGAATACGAAACCGGTCGCTAGAGTTTTTGTTGGCCTGGTCATGTCGTTGGCTTTTAACGTCGTATCCGCGAACGAAATTATTGAACTGTTCCGCTCCCATCGTACAATACCTGCACGACACTCGCTGACAGCATTTTGCGGTTGTGACGCTCCCGGCTGGCCCAATTTTCGTGCCACGCAAATTGCCGAGAGGACTTCTTACTATGCGCTATATGGTTACGGGCGGGGCCGGGTTCATCGGCTCGCACACCGTCGATGAACTTGTGAAGCGAGGCCACAGTGTTGTGGTCCTGGATGACCTTTCTTCCGGCAAGGAAGAAAATCTTGCGGATGTTCGCAACAAAATAACCCTGGTGAAGGCCAGCATCACCGATCTGGAAGCAGTGCGCAAAGCGGTGCACGAAGCGGAGTGCGTAATCCATCTTGCCGCGCGCACATCTGTGCCCCGGTCAATGAAGGATCCCATCGACACGAACCGCATCAATGTGGACGGCACGCTGAACGTACTGGTTGCCGCGCGCGATGCCAAAGTGAAGCGTTTCGTTTTCGCCGCATCTTCCTCGGCATACGGCGAATCACCGGCGCTTCCAAAATTGGAAAGCATGCAACCCGCGCCTATTTCGCCGTACGGGGTGACGAAATACGTCGGGGAACTTTACTCACAAACTTTCGGCAGATGTTACGGCCTGGAAAATGTGTCCCTCCGCTATTTTAATATTTTTGGCCCGAGGCAGGATCCCAGCTCGCCATATTCAGGAGTTTTGTCTCTTTTCGCCAGCGCGTTTTTGGAAGGTACAGCGCCGGTGATTTATGGCGATGGCGAACAGTCGCGCGATTTTACTTATGTGGAGAATGCGGTGCAGGCGAATCTGCTTGCCAGCGAAGCGCCGAACGTATCGGGCAAGGTTTTCAACATCGGCACCGGGTCGCGATATACCTTGAATAAAACCCTGGAAATCTTGCGGGCGCAGTGCGGAAAAGACCTGCAAGCGCAATATGACACGCCACGCGAAGGTGACATTCGAGACTCGCAGGCGGATATCACGCTCGCAAAGGAATTGTTAGGTTACGATCCGCAAGTCAGTTTCGAAGAAGGCTTGCAGCGCACCATTGAGTGGTACCGCAGCTCGCTCACTAAAGAACCAGAAAAATCGTAGCGCCCGCCGTACCGCAGAGTGCGCGGCGTTCTCACGGAATTGGGAATCATTCAATAGAAACGAATTATGGATTAGCTGTTGCGCCATAATCGAGTGGCTCGCCAATTTTTGGCACGTCGTAGTCCCAGAAATAGAGTGGCTCCAACTTTTTTTCTTCCGGGTAAACCTGGTTTAGCGTATCTCCCTCAAACAGTTCGCCGTTTTTCATCACCCAGTGAACGCTATTGGTGTTGTGAATGTCGTCCAGTGGATTTTTGTCAAGAATTACCAGGTCGGCAAGTTTGCCGGCTTCTAGAGAGCCGAGATCCGCAGGGCGTCCGATAATTTTGGAGCCGTTCACCGTTGCACAACGCAAAACTTCAAGCGGGGTCATACCGCCGCTTGCGAGCATCCACATTTCCCAGTGATAGCCGAGCCCTTGCAGTTGGCCGTGGCTGCCGACGCCGACCAGCCCGCCAGCACGCTGGAGTTTAGTCATCTGCGCGGCGAGTTTGGGAAAGGCGTACTCGTCCTTGCGAAACCACTCTGGACGGCGCTTGGTTTTTGCATCAATTATTTTGTGGGGCGTGAAGTGATTTAATTTGGCGTTGTCATGGACTTCGCTGTATTCGTACCAGTAATTTTCGCCAAAGGGACCGCCATAGTTCACTATGAGCGTCGGCGTTTCCGCAATGCCAGATTGCGCAAAAAGCTGTAGAACATCCTTATAAAGCGGCGCGACGGGCAAGGTGTGCTCGTTGCCGTGAAAGCCGTCAATAACATGCGTCAAGTCCAGTTTGAGGTCGATGCCGCCCTCGGTCGTGGGCATCATTTCCAATTCTTTGGAGGCTTGCACCATATACTCGCGCTGCTTGCGGTTGCCGACGATATAACTCTTGATGTTATTTGTCCCGTAATATTTCTTATACTTCAGCAACACACCTTTTACTTCCTCGACGGATTGAAAATTGTTATCGGAGAAAACGCCAGGTCCCGTGGAAAATGCTCGTAATCCGATGATCTCGCCCGCGTCGGCGAGGTCCTGATAGGCAAACATGTCGTTCGTGTCGGTTTGTACGTCAAGGCCCGCGGTCACGCCGTATGCAAGGTTGGCGAGAAAGGCCCAATTCTGTGTATCAAGAATGCCGCGGCGAATCTCGGTCCAATGGGCGTGCGTATCGATAAATCCGGGAACAATGGTTTTACCTTCCACGTCGAACACTTTTGCGCCGGAAGGAACGCTGCCCTGCCTGCCAACGCTCTTGATACGGTTATTTTCTATAAGGATATCGGCGTCTTTAAGTACTTCATCGCCTTTCATGGTCACCACGGTTGCGCCGCGAAGCACGATACTGCCTTTAGGGGTTTTCCGCGGAACCTCGATGTTGATCGCGATTTCCTGAACGTTTTTGTCTTCTTCCTTAAGTTTTTTCTTTTCTTCTTTCTCCGCTTTCTTTTCTTCCTTCTTCTTATCTTTTTTACTTTCTTTTTTGTCGCTGGCAGTCAATACCTCGCGGCTTTTGTCCGCGCTCTTCCCATCCTCGTCCTTCTTTTTGTCGTCGTCTTTCTTATCGTCTTTGGGCTCGTCAAATTTAATGGCACTTAAAGGCTCACGGAAAAAGCTCGAACCCACTGCCCAAGTAATCGTTTTTCCGTCCCCGCTCCAGCCAAAATAATCCGCGCCGATATCCGTAATACGCTTCACCGGAACGGACGGAGACGAGATACTCACCGTAGGAGCTTCGCCTCCCGCCATGGGCATGGCGATCAAATAAAGTTGGTTCATCACATGGGCGAGCACCCACTGACCGTCTGGGCTGGGCCGCATGTCATCGGAGGCTACGGGTTCCTCCGCAAAATAAATTCCTTGCCCTTTGACTTGAAGATGCGTCCGGCGATCCGTCCCATCAAAACGCAACGACACCAAACCCTGCGGGGTATAAACGTAGACGCGATCTTTTTCGCTGGTGAAGTGCGGCCCTCCTGCGCCACGCGCGGGAAGGATCAGGGTTGCGTCGCCGCCATCAGAAGGAACCCAAACGAGATCCGCGTTGCCGGTTTGACCACCATCAAATTCGCTGTTCTCGCGATCGTAAACATTGCCACGCAGCAAAACGAGTTTGCTTCCATCCGGCGCCCACGCAGGATTGCTGTACACACTGGCGGATTTCGACAGCTGTTTTGGCACCCCTCCATCCGCCGAGACTTTCCAGAGCTGACCACCGTCATTTGACCAGGTGACGTAGGCGATCCATTTGCCGTCGGGAGACCACGCCGGTTGAAATTCCCGATCATTACCGCTCAACAGGCGCCGAGGATTGCCCACGGTTGCCGAACCGCTTGGAAGATCCACGATATAAAGATGCGTTAGGGCGGAGAGCACCAGCTTTTTCCCGTCCGGTGACTCCGCGGGATCTTGGATGAGGCGAACTTTTAGTGGTCCCTGCTCAACTGCCTGGGGAAAATCAAGTTTTGGACCAATCTCCTGGGATACTTCCGCGGTGAAAGGAACGATCTTGTCGCTGCCGGTAGCGAGATCCAGTCGCCGAATCTTTCCACCCTGGTTGTAAATAATTTCTTTGCCGTCGGGCAGAAACGCATAACCAGGAAAAACGTCGCGCGTAAACAAGGATTCCTGCTCGTCACGGGTGACGGGATATTTCACCCAGCGATCCTCCCCGGTTTCGAGATTGCGCAAGCGCAGACCTGTTTCCGTTTCATAGCGGGTGACATACAGCAGTTGCTTTCCATCGGGCGAAAGCTGCGGTCGGAAAGCGCTTTCCAGTTGTTCTATAAGCGTGTCCTCATCACCAGTTTTGCGGTCGCGCCGCGCGATGTGCCAGAGAGGAAACTGCGCGTTATAGCTAAATGGGCCTTGACGCACCGCGTAATAAAGATATCTTCCGTCCGGAGATGCAACCGGGCCCATTGCGTTGTGGCGCTCCTTGCGAGGAGTAGTTGGCGCCGGCTTCGTTTTAGTAAGTTGAATACCGGTACCACCGTCTACGTGATACATCCAGATTTCATGCCCGCCGATTCCAAACGCGGCTTTCGAGACGAAAATATACTTTCCATCTGGAGACCAGTTCGGCGAAGTAAAATCTTCGTTGGCATCCTTGGAGACTTGTTTCGCTCCGGTTCCGTCCGGGTGCATGATCCAAATATTTTCGCTGCCTTCGCGATCGGAGAGGAAAGCGATCCATTGACCGTCATGCGAGAAACGCGGCTGGCTGTCGAACGCTATCCCTCCAGAAATGCGCTTCGCGGCGCCGCCTTCAATGGGCAAGGTGTAAATGTCGCCAAGAAGATCGAACACAATGGTTTTGCCGTCTGGCGAGACGTCCAGTGACAGCCAGGTTCCTTCGTCGGTAGTAAATTGGATTTTGCGAGTCGGCTTAAGCGGCAGACCCTTTTTTTCGTCTTTCTTTTCGTCCTTTTTCTCTTCTGATTTGTCCTTATCCACGTTTTGCAATGCCGAATTTGCGGCCCGCGAAGCGGGCCAGGAAGCCGGCGAGGCAAGCGCAGCCATGCCCAATCCCAGCGCCGCCAGAGTCCACGTTCGCACACCACCGCCTCGCTGATTCACATTCATACTTTTCTCCTTCGATTTCTTGCACAGTGATTTCGACCGGGACCCGCGCGTTGCCAATACTATGAAATATGAAAACTATTCTATGAAACGGGGCACGCCACACACGGAACTGCTCTCCTTAGACGTGCTGCCCCGAAAAAAGTTTAGCGCATAGCGCTTGCAACAAAACCGTGAAGCGGAATGATACCGCCAGATGGCATCCGGGTGCATCCCTTCTTTCTCTCGCAACCTACAAAACGCGAACACCGCATGCTAGGCTAACGGATTGCAGAATAATCGCATGCCTTTCTTCGCCCTTTGCCACCATTTCCAGGTGCGCGTCTGGCCTCGTGTGCGCCAGGCCGGCATCGCAATATTGGCGCTGGCAGCATTCGCGGCGCCCGCCCTGCTAGCACAACAAATTCAAGTTCCCGAGCCGCGCGGAGGGGTCGCGGAACTGTCCGCCAGCGGCGCCCAGAAACGCCAAGGAAATCTCTTTATCGCGGATGATGATGTGGACATCCGTTACGGAAACATTCGCTTGCGCGCGGACCATGTGGAATATAACGAAAAAAGTTTTGAAGCTACTGCCCGCGGCCACGTGCAATTTGATTATGACACCCAGCATTTGGAAGGCGATGAAGCGCACGTAAATGTACGCACCGGCCACGGCACGTTCCGCAACGTTCGCGGCAGCATTAAAATTGAACGCCGCGCCAATCCTGTGCTGCTTGTTACCGACAATCCCTTGTACTTCGAAGCTGGAGAAGTGGAGCGCATCTCGCCCAGGATTTATGTTGTGCGGCGAGCCTGGATAACGATTTGCGATTTTCACCATCCCACCTGGCAATTTTACGCGCCGCACGCGCGCATTGAAGTAGACAAAAAAGTTGCGCTGATAAATGCCAATTTCAGAGTGCTTCGCGTGCCCTTGGTTTGGTTTCCTTACGCCACCGCGCCGGCCGGTGCGAAAATCCGCCAGTCCGGGCTGCTGATTCCCTCTATCGGAAACACCACCCGTAAAGGCCTGGTGCTGGGCGAAGCTGTTTATTGGGCTCCTAAACAATGGATGGATCTTACTCTCGGCGGAGAATATTTCAGCAGCCGCGGTACCGCGCAACGGGCTGATTTTCGCGCCCGCCCGCTTGAAAATACGTCTATTTCGTACAGCTATTTTGGCGTCATCGATCGCGGCATTGAAGGCCCTCGTGGCACGATCGTGAAGCAAGGAGGCCACCAGCAACAGCTGGAAGTGCAATCGCTGTTTGGCAAGGGTTGGCGGTTCGTGGCGGATGTGAACCAGCTTTCCTCACTCACCTTCCGGCTTGCTTTTGCGGACACATTTGGAGATGCGATCAATACGGAAGTTCGCAGCGCAACTTTCTTGACAAATAATTTTCGTGGTTTCAGTTTTAACGTGGCCAGCTGGAGCGACCGAAGTTTTCTGCAAATCTCTCCCCAGGTAAGCGTCTTGCTGCGTTCTTCCCCTGAGGCGCGCTTCTCTTCCGTCGAGCAATCGCCCTGGCGGAGTTTGCCAATTTATTTTGGCTTTCAATCGTTTATCGGAGCGGTTCACCGGGACGACAATTTGCTGAATACTCCCAACGCCGTATTTCGCGCCGAGTTTGCGCCGCGCGTCACCGTTCCCCTGCACCTTGGCCCCTGGCTCGGCGTCACCACCACGGCTGCATTTCGTACTACCCGCTACGGCGATTCGCTCTCTTCGCCAAGAACGTTGAGTGGAAACGCCATCGTCCGAAATACCGGAGAATTTGAAGTGGCTCTTCGCCCGCCTACGCTTGAGCGATTTTTTGACTTGGCCCCGCGCAAATACAAACACACTATCGAACCGTACGCTACGTACCGTTACGTGACCGGCGTAAACCATTTTGCGGATTTCATTCGCTTCGACACCAATTCTACGATCACCGATACCAATGAAATCGAGTACGGGGTCACCCAGCGTTTTTTTGTAAAATATGGCGACCAGAACGCCTCGGAATTTCTTTCCTGGCGTGTCGCGCAAAAGCATTACTTCGATCCTACGTTTGGCGGCGCAATTGTTCCCGGCACGCGCAATGTTTTCCAGGCGCTGGACTCCTTTACTCCATTCGCCTTTGCCAGCGGACCTCGAGACTGGTCACCGCTGATCAGTGACTTTAAGATCACTCCTGGCGGCCGCTTCGATACCGAACAAATTCTGGAATACGATCATCAACTACAAAAAGTAACCACCATCGGAACGCTCGTCAAAGTGAAACCGTACAGCGAATTTTTTGTCACCGCGGCGCATTTCCGTTTACAAGGCGATCCCATTCTGCAGCCGCTCGCCAATCAGGTGCGCGCGTTGTTTGGATATGGCAGCCTCACGCGAAAAGGTTTCAATGCCGCCGCGGGAATCAGCTACGACATAACCCATTACGAATTGCAGAATCAGTTGGTGCAGGTGAGTTACAACGGCGGGTGCTGCGGGATCGCTCTGGAATACCGGCGCATCGCACTGGGCCAGGTCCGCACGGAAAACCAGTTTCGCGCTTCGTTCATCATTGCCAACATCGGAAACTTCGGCAATCTGCGTCATCAGGAAAGAATATTTTGATCGCGATAGTTTGTGGCGCGAATAGGACCGGTCGTTTCGGCAGGAGCCAGTTTGCATGAACAACATTGATCTGGCCTTCGCCTCCATCGAAGAAATAGCAAAACTTTACCGCCAACGAAAACTTTCGCCCGTGGAGCTGACGCAAATAATATTGCAACGCATTGAGCGGCTAAATCCAAAGCTCAACGCCTACCTCACTTTCACCCCGGAAATTGCTCTCGCGCAAGCAAAGCGCGCCGAGAGCGAACTGTTTGTGCCTCGTGGCCGCAAAAGCCGGCGGGACCGCGGCACACTTCACGGTATTCCCATTTCGCTGAAAGACAATATTTGCACCGCGGGAATTCGAACTACCGCGGGATCGAAAGTTCTGAGCAAGTTTGTTCCTGAACAGGATGCAACGGTAGTCACGCACTTGAAGGAAGCGGGCTCGGTACTGCTCGGCAAGACTCACATGCACGAATTTGCTTACGGCACCACGACAAATAACCCGCATTATGGTCCCGCGCGAAATCCATGGAACATTGAATGCGTTCCCGGCGGTTCCAGTGGAGGCTCCGCCGCCGCGGTGGCCGCCGGACTTTGTTTTGCAAGCGTCGGAACGGATACGGGCGGCTCACTTCGCATCCCCGCGGCGCTGTGCGGCGTCACCGGGCTCAAACCGACGCACGGAAACGTGAGCGATGAGGGGATAATTCCGCTATCGCCTTCGCTGGATTGCACCGGCCCTCTTGCTCGATCTTCGCGCGACGCCGCGATCCTCCTTCGCGCCATCAGTAAACAAAATACTTTTCCAAGCAGTTCGTGGTCTCCCGCGAAATTGTTTCGCAAGCCGTCTAAAATTCGGTTGGGCATTCCCCAGGAATTTTTCTTCGATGTTCTTGTCGAGGAAGTGGCCAACTATTTTGATCGCGCGCTGCGAGATTTGCGCAAGCTTGGTGCGCAGATGAAGGAACTATCCATCCCGTTGCTTAACGAAACCGAAGACGCGGGCAATCAAATCGCCTGGCCTGAAGCCACGCAATATCATCGCGATTCGGGATACTTTCCAGCCCGCGCCACCGAGTACGGAGAAGATGTCCGAAGTCGCCTGGAAATGGGCGACAACACTTCCGCAGTGGCTTATCTCGAGGCACTCGAACTGCAAAAGAAATTCGCGAAGCAATTACGTGAAAAAATGGACGAAGCAGGCGTAGACGCCCTGGTTGTGCCCACTACGCCGATCGCCGCGCCCCTGATCGGGGAAGAAAAAACGCAAATCGACGGTAAGTCTTATCTAACTCGCGCTCTATTGCTACGTCTTAATCGCCCCGCAAATCTTGCAGGGGTGCCGGCGATTTCGATTCCTTGTGGAGTAACGTCATCAGGTTTGCCGATCGGATTGCAATTCATTGGCAGGCATAACTCGGACTTGCTGTTGCTGCAAATTGCGAATTTCTACCAGAACGCGTACCCGAACGCGCGACGACCGTTGTTGTGATGCTGTATAGCCTAATTAAACGACGCTATCGCCCTTTTTCGTTCCATGATGCGCCATCCAATCCAATAACCCATTGTTCCGGTTGCAATCCCGCCAAAAACATCGGCTACATAGTGATATCGGCCCCAGATCGTTGAAACGCACATGCACAAAACCCATGGGAGCATCACCCAAAAAAACCAGCGGCGATGGCGCCACGCGCCCAACAATGCCGCAACTGAACCCGCGACATGCTCCGAAGGAAATGCCGCGCCGCGTACACGGCCAAAATGTTCGATCACCACAATCGTTGCGGTAAACGGACCACCTTGCAGATCGCTGTGCCATAAATTCGCCATCGAAAACCACGGGCTCTCGATCGGAAAAGAAATGGCAATTACGTATCCGATCACATAGGCTACCGCCGAATACGTCATCACCGACCAATAAGCGTGCCAGTCGCGCCGGTAATATAAAATTGCGCCCAACATGAGGAGATAAATAAAATAGGTCAGATACGCAAACTGCATGAAGTCGTTACGCGCCGGCGTGGCGAATTGATCCAACCATAGGATTGGATTTACTCCCGTAAGCCACTGGTCAAATGCCATCAATTTGCTGTCTTGCCACCGGGGCGAAATTAAGTGCACAAGAACGCCTAGCTCTTCAAAACAAAATAAGAAGAAAAGATGTGGATACCAGTGACGCCAAAAATGCCAGAAGCTTTCAGCAGAAAAAGGTTGAGACGCATCGGGCGCCGGATAAATCCATGAAATGCGGCACAAAAGCATTATTCCCAGGGCGACGATGGCTTGCACGCCAAGCAGCCGCCAGGGATGAGGCAAGTTTTGCGCAAACAGAATTACCAGCACGCCGGATAAGCCTAAATACCCCAGCGCTACCCATTCGAAAGCTCCGCAAGAGCGCCACGCCAGCGCGGTTTGATCGCTCAGCCAGCCAAAAAAACTTTCTACGCCGTTAATTTGCCCGCAAACGTCGACTCCGGTGGTGCTCGATTCCCCGCGCCATACCAGGTCTCTCACAGATGCGTTTTCGTAATTCACTTTTCGTTGTGCGCTCATGCTAATTTCTCTGCGGTCTCGGCTCCGCCGTTGCGGGGCTGAGTTTCTTTTGCGCTACCGTCGAGCGAACCTTCTTTTTTCCACAATATTTCCGGCCAGCCTTGCCGCCGCGCCACATCGCGCAAATCTAACGAAGCATTAACCGTGGCAGGCTTTCCAACGGCTTCCAGCATCGGTACGTCACTCTCGGTATTGCCGTAGGCATAGCAGCGGGACAAATCCAGATTCAATTCACGAGCGAGGGAGCGCAAACTTTCTGCTTTCGCTGCTCCGATTCTGGCGGGTCCAATAATTCGTCCGGTCCAGGTTCCCGCGCACTCCTCCAATTGCGTGGCCACTATCTGAATAGCGCTTTTTATTCCGCGCTTCGCCAACTCATTTCCGATTCTCCTGGCTACATCCTTGGCAAGTGGCTCTAAGCTTCCGGTAATGATCACGATGAGATGACCTTGCCGCGCATGCCAGGCCACCTGTTGGAGCGCTTGAGGCAAAAATGTCGGGATGGGACATCGCAAATCAGTCGCGACACCGCGCAAATACATTTTATTGGCATGACGCATCTGCGCGAGACCTCGCGGCGCCAGGCGCATCGCATGCGCGAGCCATAACCAATAATTTTTCGCTGCAATCATTCTTCGCGCCCTGATATTCAAAAAATACTTCCATTCCAGCGAGCTTCCTGCCGTGAGGGTGCCGTCCAGATCAAAAAATGCTGCGATTTTCTTATCACCCAAAGAAAATTCCTTCATGCCGCACCTTGACTCGCCGAGGGAGCGGCGTGACGTTCCGCCGCACTGTGAGAAAAATATTTCCAGCCATCCAACAAAATAGGAATTCCGCGTACCAGGCAAAACGCCGCTGTCAACCACGTCAAAAATATTGCTCCGCCGCGTATAGCCGCGTGCGTATCACCGCTTAATCCTCCCAGCAGCGCGACGGGCCCACGAGTTAGCGCCAGCTCCAATCCCAGATAACAAAAACACACACATTTCAGCGCCGCGTATATCCCTCTGCTCCACTTTGAAGCAACCAGCAGTTGCACCCAGCGGCTTTGCAACACCGAGTCAGAAACCCATCCCGAATGGCCACCCTTCATGGCTAGCCCACGCAGAAAATCCGTAGCCGCGCCGCGCGCGAAAAAAAATACCGGAAGCCACAACGAAACCATTCCCACCACGGCGAAATAAGTGAAATAAACGTTTTCGATCATGCGGTCGCCCAGAACGTCCAGTTGTGCCCCTTCAGCCGAAGCGAGATTTTTTTGCCGTGCCAGGTGCCCGTCCAGCGCGTCGAGCGCGATGGCCACAACGGTTAGCGCGATAGCCGCTAAGTTTGCCCACGGGCCGCGCCCGAACAGGCTCACCGCACTAAATCCCACCGCGATTCTCAGTACCGTCACTTTGTTCGGAGTCCAATTCATTGATCGCCGCTTCGGCCTCGCGAAGCCCCCTCGTGGACAAAGCACGTCCGCCGCCAATCGATTGCCCGCGCAAGTTGCTTGTTTTCTGCATGTTATCTCAGCCTCCCTTTGGACCAATTCTGCGCTTCCGCCAGACGATTCCTGCATCTGTCGCAATTCTCTGTATCCTAAACAGCCTTCACGCGTCTAACGGTCTGCGTACCAAAATTCCGAGAAATTGTGTGGATGCCTACCGCGCTCCGCTTCGGCTTCGCGATGTATGCCGCCGTCACTTTTATGGGAGAATAGAAAGCAATGAAGGTCGCGCATTCATGACAGATGTTTCTTTGGCGGGAGCTTTCCTTGCCGGACTGATTTCCTTTTTATCCCCCTGCGTGCTGCCGCTCGTCCCTGGATACATATCCATGCTGTCGGGCATCGGCATGGAACAATTGCGTCAGGGCGAACAGCCGCGTGGCAGCCTGTTTGCTTCGGCCTTGGCGTTTGTCGTTGGGTTCTCCTTTGTATTTATTTCCTTTGGCGCATCGGCCAGCGCCGTGGGAGGGTTTCTTCGCGAAAATCGCGCGTTGTTGGCCCCCGTTGCAGGCGCGCTGATCCTTCTTTTCGGCCTGCACCTTCTAGGCGCGCTTACAAAAATGAGTCTTCGAATTGGAATTTTTCTCGGTGTGATTCTCGTGGCCTTGGGAATCGCGGCGATCGCGCATCATGGACCGCTTTTTGCCGGCTTGGGGGCGAGCCATTTCTTCTCCCTTTCCTTGATCGGCTTTTTTGGGCCGGCCTTAACCCGCTTCCTGAATCGCGACGTGCATTTACGCAACAACACCAGTAAAAAACCCGGCATGTTTAGCGGTTTTTTACTTGGTTTTGCGTTTGCTTTTGGCTGGACCCCGTGCATCGGACCAATCCTTGCGACGGTGCTGGCATTGGCCGCCGCCAGCGATACGGTAGCTCGAGGCGTTTTACTTCTGGCCGTATATTCCGCCGGTCTGGCGGTTCCATTTTTGTTGACGGCATTGGGCATTGGACAATTTTTGCGTTTCTACAAAAATTTCCGCCAATATCTTCACGCCGTCGAGATTTTCAGCGGCGCCCTGCTTCTTTTTGTCGGGGGATTGGTTTTTTTCAACAAGCTGACCTGGCTTTCCGGCAAATTGACGTTTTTGAACCGTTTCTCGATGTAGGAAATTGCTCTTGAGGTTGTCAGAGAAACATAGATGAAGAAAATAATACTGATCTGCCTGTCTGTGCTCGCAGTCCTGCTAGGCACTTACTTCGCCGACAAGGCCACACGGGTTAAATCACACGTTGGACGCGGTTTCAGAATTGGAACCGACGAAGGAAAGCCCGCACCGGCGCTTTCGTTGAAAGATTTAAATGACAAAGATGTGGCCCTCAGCGACCTCAAGGGCAAAGTGGTGCTCATCAACTTTTGGGCTACGTGGTGCGGTCCTTGCCGCATCGAAATTCCGTGGCTGATTGAGATGCAAAATAAATATCGAGACAAGGGTTTCGTGGTCCTTGGTATCGCCATGGATGAAGAAGGCAAAAGCGTCGTGGCTCCGTTTGTCGAGAAAGAGCGCTTTGAAGTGAACGGGCAAAAAGTTCCCATGAGCTATCCGATTCTTATTGGAAATGACGCCACCGGAGAGCAATTCGGTGGGCTCCTGGGTTATCCCACGAGCTTTCTAATTTCGCGTGATGGAAAAATCGTAAAAAAAGTGCAGGGCCTGGTCAGCTACGAAGAAATTACCAAGACCATCGAATCGCAACTTTGATAAGGTGGTTCCATGCTTGATGAAATCGATTTTCGAAACAAAGCGGACGCCGCCTTCGACGACCTGAAGAAGCGCCTGCTGAATCTTGGCGATCAGCATGGCTTTGATGTCGAAGGAGAAAGCGGCAAGCTGGAAGTGATTTTCGAGGAGCCAGAGCCTGCTAAATTCGTTGTTTCTCCCAACGCTCCTATTCGCGAAATTTGGATTTCTGCGCTCTCAACAAGCTTTAAGCTGGCATGGTCGGCGGAAAAAAATGCATTTGTACTGGCAAAAACCGGAGAAGACCTCCACGCGGTTATGAGCCGCGTCATTTCTCAGCAACTGGGAACGCAGGTAAAGGTATGAGGCTGAGGCTTATCCCCGCTGTTATTTTCATAGCATTGTTCTCGGATCTTTCTGCGAGCGCGCAGACACCTTCAGGACGCGATGTTGTAGCTCCTTTGGCGGTAACCTCATTCGACCCGGTCGCGCGAAACAGCTCATTCCAACTTGCTGTGGTTTTGAAAATACGCACGGGATTTCACGTCAACGCCCGGGAAGTTTCCGCGGATTATTTAATTCCCACGGATTTGCGCGCCGAAGTTCCCACCGGTTTCAAAGCCGACGAAATTTCCTATCCAAAAGGCACGTTGCGTACCTTTTCGTTTTCGAAAAAACCGTTGAACGTATATGAAGGCACCACGATCGTGCGCATGAAGCTAACCACTGCCGCCGATACGCCGCTTGGTCAGCAGCGAATTCCACTCAAGCTCCGCTACCAGGCATGCAGTGATGAAATCTGCCTGCCGCCTGTGACCGTCGATGTGCAAGCTAAATTTACAGTAGTGGCCGAACCCGCGGCAGCAAAACCCGCCCACTCCGAATTCTTCAAACTTAAATAAGACTATTTTCCCCGGAGTGAACGCACCGCATCGCGCAGCCGTCTGACCATCCGTTCTTGCCCGAGCGTCACCATGGTATCGAACAGGGGTGGCGCAACCGCCTGCCCTACAATCGCCACGCGCGTGGCGTTAATCAGCATTCCCGCCTTTACACCTGCAGCCTCGGCTATTGCTCGCGCGGCATGATCGCAGGCGTCGTGATTCCACTCCGGTAACGCCTCAAGCGCGTCCGCCAGTTTGCTCAACAATTCCGGCACGCGATCATCCTTCCAGAACTTTTCAATCGCGGCAGGGTCCCGTGGAAATTCATCGCTCCAGAACGCCCGCGCCCAATCTGAAAAATTCGGCAGCAAGCGGATTCGCGGGCGCAACAGGTCAACCGTTTTCGAAAACCATTCATGGCCGGCGCCGCTGCCCCACTCTGCTTTCCAAAGATTGCTGCGCTTCAGCTCTTCCTCGACGTACGGCAGCAACTCTTCAATCGGCAGCTTCTGCATATATTGCGTGTTGTACCATTCGAGTTTTGGGCGATCGAATATCCCGTTGGTGCGGCTGACGCCTTCCAGTGAAAATTTTTCCAGCAATTCCGACGTCCGCATGAACTGATCGTCGCCTCCCGGAGCCCAGCCGAGCAGTGCCAGAAAATTGCGGAACGCTTCTGGAAGAAATCCTTCGTGGCGATACATATTCACGTCCGTCGCGCCATGCCGCTTGGAAAGACGCGATTTATCGGAACCCAGAATCAGCGGCACATGCGCAAAGATGGGCGGTTTAGCGCCCAGCGCGCGATAAAGCAGCACCTGCTTCGGAGTATTGGAAATGTGGTCCGCTCCCCGAATTACATGCGTTATGCGCATGTCGATGTCGTCCACTACCACTCCGAGCTGGTACATCGACTGCCCAAACTCTTCCTCTCCCTTGCCGGAGCGCAGGAGCACAAAATCTTCAATTTCATCGTTCGAAAATTCGCGCTCGCCAAAAACAGCATCGAAAAACTTCGTCGTGCCGCCCACGGGAACCTTGAAACGTATCGCTGGCTTCGCTCCAGGGTTTGAAGGAACTCCCTCGCGGCACGAGCAGCGCGCCACGCGACGCACTTTGCCACCATCCCCATTCTCCGCGGCATGGTCCCCGCCCGCATATCGCTCCGCCACGCAGTAACACAAGAACGCACTCCCGTTCGCCAGGCATTTCTTCGCCGCTTCGGTATACAGCGCCGTGCGCTGTGACTGGTAAAATGGCCCTTCATCCCAGTCCACACCCAGCCATTTCAGTCCATCCAATATGCCCTGCACCAGTTCCGGCTTGTTGCGCTCGGCGTCCGTATCCTCGATGCGCAAAACCATCGTGCCCCTTTGGCTGCGAGCAAACAGCCAGTTAAATAGCGCGGTTCGCGCGCCTCCCACGTGCAAGTACCCAGTCGGAGACGGCGCAAACCGTACTCGCACGCTAGCTGCTTTTGCGGCTGTTTCCATCATAATCGGCGGTATCTTTCTTGGAGCTGTGAACCACTCAGTTTAGCCAATGCCTCGGCCTCCCGTCCAACCGCCTGATCGTCCCCGAAGTGTCAAGTGCGATTCTGGCTTGACTTTCCTTCCCTCCGGCCCTGCTGTCTCTTAAGCAACTAGTACCTACGTCCCCTTGCACCGTGTAAAATTGATGCTCCATAATCGTAAGCACTTTGTATTGTGTCGACTTACTGTCTCCGGCCAAACCCTAAATTGGTCCAAATTTAGGAAAATGGACGCTTTGACGGGCCCAGTGGCATCGATAGTGCAAACCGATGAATGAAAGCTTCATCCCCCTGGCGTTACTTACTACCTCCGTTCTGGTAGCGAGTTTCTTTGCCTACATTCACGGCGTCAAACGCCAGCCGTATCTTCTGCTCTGGAGCGCGGCCTGGGCAATCTTTGGACTACATTACGTGGGTGCCGCGCTTTCTCATTGGCTGCCACCCAGTGTTTTGCAAGGGGCGCTGGATCACTGGCTGCTTGGCGTGGCCGCTTTGCTTTTTCTCCTCGGCACGCAGCTTTACGCGCAGCGCAAGACCTCCGCGGTATTCGCTTCCGTCGCAGCGGCCGTCCTGATTTTGTGGGCATTGTGCAACGTGGTGCACATTGTTCCCTTCCCCGTCTATGTTCCCTCCAGCCTGCTTTTTCTGGGGCCCGCCGCAATTTTTTGGCAAGAAAGCCGGCGCCAGGAAACGCTCGCGGATTGGCTTCTCGCGGTTGGATTTACGGTGTGGGCTGCACTGTGCCTGCTGCTCAATTTTCTGCAGACTTTGCCGCAATATTCCGCCGGCCTATCAGGCACCGTAATGGCTGCGCCGTCGGTTCTTGTCGCCATTCTCATGGTGATGGCGCTTTATGAAGAAGAAAAGCGCCGCGTCGAGCGTAACATGCTCGCGCTTTCCAATCTCAATCTCGCCACTTCCAGCTTTGTTGGTGGCGAAATCCAGCGCATGCTGTCGCAAGCTCTCGACCGCGTTCTTGGCGTAATTCGTTTGCCCACCGGCGCGCTCTTCCTGCATCACGGCGACCCGCAAGGCCCTACCTCGGTTGTAGCCGTCGGCTGCAACGACGATTTCTGCCGCGACGCGCAGGAAGAAGGGCTCGACGATTATCTGGTGGGCCTGGTTTCGCGGCTCGGCGGTTTGCTCGGTTTTCGCGATTTACAGGATGACAACCTCACCGCTCTGGAAAAAGAAGAGCCGCTGCGCCGTTTTCGCGAACTCGCGCTCAAGCAAGGCCTTCGCAGCGTGGTAGTCATCAGTCTTCAGGCTAAGGAGCAAGCCTTCGGCGTTCTGCTTCTCGGCACGCCGGATAATCGGCGTTTCACGCCCGCTGAATTGCGCTTGCTGCTGGCCCTCGGCCATCAGATTGGTATGGCCGTGGAGAACAGTTATTTGATCCAACAATCTTCGCGCCGTTCTGAAGAACTCCACGTACTCAATGAAATCGGCCGGGTTCTCAGCTCCACGCTGAATCATGAAGAGTTGCTGCTCAAGGTTTGGGAAGAGTTGCGGCGCTTGTTCGACGTGGAAAATTTCTATATTGCTTCCGTTACCCCCCTCGGCGACGAATTGCAATTCGATCTGGAAATCGCCGATGGCGTGCGTGTGCCTCGCCGCACGCGGCCTCTCGGAAATCACATTACGGAATATATAATCCGTACGCGCCAACCGGTTTTAATCCGCGAAAATTATCCTGTCGAAGCGCAAAAGCTGGGTATCGACCCCATTCAAGCCACTGGGTGCGTCTGCGGAGTTCCGCTGGTCGCCTATGATCGAGCTATTGGCGCGCTGGTGGTTTTTTCCAGTCACGAACGCGTCTTCGACGAAGGTCATCTCGAGCTTATGCGCGTGCTCGCAAGCGAAGCCAGCATTGCGATTGAAAACGCCCGTCTGTTCGCGCAGGAACGCACTAAAGCCAGACACCTGGCCCTTCTTAACGTCATTTCGCGCGATGCCATCGCCACGCTCAATCCCGATGAAATGCTCGCAAAAATTACCGAGCGGCTCGGAGCTAGTCTCAGCTACGATCATTTCAGCATCGGCCTTCTCGAATACGCCACGCGTGAAATTGTCATCCAGGCTGAAGCCGGCAAACGCAAAGGCGTGACTGGTGTGCGCGTCGCGCTGGGCTCGGGCTTGATTGGCCACGTGGCGCGCGCCGGAAAGTTGAGCATCTTCCGTGCCTCCAATCCCGGTGAAGCGGCTCTTAAACCTCTGCTCGGCGATTCCCTCGCCGCCATCGCTCTTCCTGTTTTTTATGGCGAACAACTTCTCGGCGTCCTCAATGTTGAGTCTTCCGCAGCCGTCGAGTTCGCAGACGAAGACAACCTGCTGTTCCGCACTCTTGCCGATCTCATCGCGGGTGCGCTGCATAACGCCCTCAGTTTTCAGAAGGCGCAGGAGCAGGCCATCACCGACGGACTTACCGGCGTCAAAACTCATCGCTTCTTTATGGAAGCGTTGTCCGCCGAATGGAAGCGCTCCACGCGTGCCAGCCGCTCATTTGCGCTGGTCATCATGGATCTCGACCGCTTTAAATTCGTCAACGATTTTTACGGCCATCTGGAAGGCGACCTGGTGCTGCAGCGCGTCGGCAACATTCTGGAAACCAATTGCCGCCGCTCGGACGTGGTAGCTCGCTACGGCGGCGACGAATTCGTCATCTTGATGCCCGAAACCCACATGGAGCACGCCCGGCAACTTGCCAGTAAGCTTCGCGGATGGATTGCCGCGGATCCCTTGCTCCGCGAAAAAAATATCAGCGCCAGTTTCGGTATCGCCTGCTACCCGGTGCATGGCTCTTCGCCGCAGGAATTGATCCAGGTAGCGGACGCGAGCATGTATCTCTCCAAGCACCAGGGCGGCAACGCGGTTTCCACCGCTGATCATTTCGATCCCAATGAAGCAAAAAAATGGAAGCGCGACGTGCTCGAAGCGTATCTCGGTGTCACGCTAAAACGTCTTTTCGCCACTGGACCCGAAGCGTTCGAAGAGATTTACCAACGCTTGAAACAATTTACGGAATCACTTTCCGCCACCGAACCAGCCGGCGACAAGGCGCGTTTATCTGCCAGTGGACAGGAAAATCTCGACGCCCCGCAGGTTCTCCCGCAGGCCGTGCTCGATACCATCACCTCGCTTGCTTACGCCATCGACGCCAAGGATCAGTACACACACGGCCACTCACAAAAAGTTGCCGCCTATGCCGCCCTGGTCGCTGAAGCCATGGGCATGAGCGAAGCCGAAGTTGAAGAAATTCGGCTCGGCGCGGTGCTGCACGACATCGGCAAGGTTGCCATCCCGGAAAATATTCTCAGCAAGAGCGGCCCGCTTAATCCTGAAGAGTGGGACACCATGAAGTCTCACGCCACTTACGGCGCGAAAATTCTTGAGCCCATCGTTCCCCTGGCGCGCATCCGGGATATCGTCCTCCACCACCACGAATTTTTCGACGGCTCCGGCTACCCCGAAGCGCTTTCCGCGGAGAAAATTCCACTCGGCTCACGCATCATCGCCGTGGCCGATGCCTTCGACACCATCACCAGCGATCGCACCTACAAAAAAGGCCGCACCGCCGCGCAGGCCCTTGCCGAACTCGAACGCTGCGCCGCCGCGCAGTTCGATCCCGCCATCGTCGAAATCTTCGTCCGCACCATGCGCCAACTCCCCAACCCCATCATCGAAGTCGCCTCACTCACCTCTCGCAACGCCTAACTTTGGCAGGGCCTCACCTTGTTGAGTCTTTTCCTACTCCAAAAGTCGACGTTGAACTACGCACTGGAGTAGCTTAAACTTCGAGAAAATATGGATACGTTTTCCGCAGCTAAGCGTAGCAGTATTATGCGGAGAGTGAAGTCGCGAAACACCACTCCGGAGCGGATTGTCGCTCGGTTGGTGCGATCTTTCGGTCATCTCCAACAACGAAATTGCGACGATTTACCCGATCTGCTTGTGGCACGATACCAGTGATCGGCATCAATTCTTTCAAGAGTACGCTCGCAAATGAGAGCTCTAACACATGGCCTTGATCTCGCAACGATTTGCGACGAGAGAGAAGCTTATATTAGTCGGTTTGTATCTCTCCAAATACGATCGGCTTGGTTTGCAGCGACTCGGATTTGGGAGCTTCACTGAGGCCTTCAATGTTATCGGTTATGCAATGGGATCAAGGCCTGCATCCATAAAAAACTATCGCGATGAATTCGACCCCCTCTTTCCGAATCGCCGTAAAGGCTGGCACAAGCGCCCGCTTCGTAGGTACTGCTTGAAAGTGTTTGAGGAATACAAGAGCCTAGACCTCGAATCGTTTGCCGGTTTGGTCAAATCCTTTTTTGGATATGATGAAAACGCTTGGAGCGAGGTTCAGGAGAAGGAAGATGAAGAAGAGAGCGAGTCGCAGTTCGCCAAGAGGTTGATCACAGGGCTAACCGCTGAGCAGTATTTTCAATCCATTCATCACAATCTCAGTGAATTCGAAGGTTATTCACTGGAGAACACCACGCGTCTCGGCTGCGGGTATGACTTCCGGCTCCGTAAGAACCCAGGCGGAGATTTTCTAGCTGTTGAGGTCAAAGGTTTAAAGGAACGAACAGGAAATCTGTCGCTGACACCCAAGGAACATCAACTCGCGACAGCTTTGAGAGATCGTTTCTTTCTTTTCGTCGTAAAGAACTTCCAGGAATCACCATTTCACGAGATCTTTTCGAACCCTCTGTCCGGCAGGCTACAATTCAAGAAAAGAGAGACGCTAACGGTTCATATTTCATGGCTGACCAGAGTGTAGTGCGGAGATTACGAACCGAAAGGAGTTAGGTAATGCTTGGAAAGAAACGTTCGGACAATGCGTGTCGCGAGGCGCTTGTCCTTGAAGCTCGAGCTGGACTGATCCCAGAATCAGATTTCATAGTGGAAGAAGTGCGTGTGCGCGAGGCTCGCACGTCGCGCATCGGTCGCGTTATCAAGGCCCATGCACGAGTGCTCGCACAAGGCTCAGAGGCTCTGGCAATTGCTGATATCCTGGCTGACCTACGGCACTATTGCGATGGAAAGGGTCTCAGTTTCGATGAACTCGACGCGACGGCATGCGAGAACTACCAAGAGGAAGAGTTTCAAAGCCACATGCTAGATAGCCTGCCGAAGTAGAAGGAATACAATCAATATCCCGACCCTTACCCGCAGCGATACCGCAAGAACATCCGGTTCCAGTGGGTAAGGAAGAATGGGATTTTGCTTATGACCCTGACGGATGGGGAAGTCACCTTCCCCCAAACTACTGCCCCTAAACCTGCTGATACTTCACGCCCGTCGGACGGCGACTCTAACTGAACTCGGTTGACACCCTTTTTCGTAACGCCGTTCGAATGAATACTGTTTAATAAACTATTGACAAAGTACTCTGGGCGTGCTATCCTCCCTTGTGTCGACTGCGTTAAACCCTCAAACAAGTCATTCGCCCTCCCACCCTCATCGCAAAACTGCGTCTAAGTGCTTTGCATTCCGCACTTGCGTAACGCGCGGCTGTAACTCCTTTCGAGCCGAACCTGCAAAATGATTGATTTTAAGTCCTTTAGAATCCTCACTTATCGAAATGTGTCTGCTTACCCAACTCTTGATCCCCGTAAAATGGCCAAAAGTGTATCAAAACAAGTCACTTTAAGTTTCTTTAGAATGAACACTTATGAAAAAGGGGGGAGGGGGGGTACCTTTTACAAGACTTACGGGCCGAACTGTCTCCCTGATATGCTCTTCTCGCAGAGGTCCCCATGCAAACCACATCCATCAAATGGATCGGCGAACAAAAATTTGCCGCCACCAGCGCGTCGAACCACGCCATGGTCATTGACTCCGATCGCACCAGCAACGCCGCGCCCGGGCCAATGGAAATGTTGCTAATGGCGCTTGCGGCTTGCACCGCCACCGATGTGGTGAGCATCCTCGGAAAAAAGCGCCAAAAGCTCGCATCTCTGGAAGTACTTTGCTCCGGCGAACGCGCCACCGAACCGCCCATGGTTTGGACCAAAATCCAAATTGTCTATCGCCTGCGCGGCACTCTTGACGAAGCTGCCGTGAAACACGCTATCGAATTAAGCGAGGAAAAATACTGTTCGGTCGCCGCCATGCTGCGCAAAACCGCCAGCATAGCGTGGCGCTACGAAATTCTTCCGCTCGAAGTCTGAGTACTTTTTTTGCCACGGTAACACCGCTACGACTTGTGCAGCACCACGCTGCATTCTTTTCGGCCGGCTTCCAGACGGTCGGCCTGCTTGCAGCGCCGCACCTTGTTTCTTCGCCGCTGCATCGAATAAAATCCAGACTCCTTCGCCGGGGCCACCGGAGTCGCTGGAAGGTAAATTTCGCAAGGGGAAATATGGCTCATCGCATCGCGGCAAAAATTACCGGTGTCTCCGGCTACGTTCCTCCAAAAGTCCTGACCAACGCGGACATGGAAAAGTTCGTCGCCACCAACGATGAATGGATCCGCACGCGCACCGGCATTCGCGAGCGGCACGTCGTGGAAAAAGGCGTCGCCACGTCGCACCTGGCCACCGAAGCCGCAAAATTGCTCTTGGCGCGAACCGGAGTCGACTCCGCTGAAATCGACTTGATCATCGTCGCCAGTGTTACGCCGGACATGATGTTCCCCGCCACCGCCTGCCTGGTGCAAGATCGCATCGGCGCGAAAAAAGCCTGGGGCTTTGATTTGAGCGCTGCGTGTTCCGGTTTCGCGTACGCGCTTACCGTGGGCGCGCAATTTGTCGGCTCTGGCGCGCACAAAAAAGTGATGGTGATTGGCAGCGATACCATGAGTTCCATTCTCGATTACAAGGATCGCGCCACCTGCGTGCTTTTCGGCGACGGCGCCGGCGCCGTTTTGCTGGAGCCTGCCAAGGACGGCGAAGGCATCATCGATTTTTCACACGATGTGGATGGTTCCGGCGGCGAGTTCCTCTATATGCCTGGCGGCGGCTCGCTACATCCGCCCACGCACAAAACCGTCGACGACAATATGCACGTGGTGCATCAGGAAGGCTCGCAAGTTTTCAAATACGCTGTGCGCCGCATGGCCGATATGGCCGCAACACTGCTCGAAAATAATGGATTTAAAAGCAACGACCTCGCCCTGGTCGTGCCCCATCAAGCCAATCTGCGCATTATTCGCGCCATGCAGGAACGGCTGGGCATCGAAGACTGCAAAGTAATGGTCAATATCGACCGCTACGGAAATACCACCGCGGGCACGATCCCCTTGGGTTTGTGCGACGCTGTCGAGCAGGGCCGCCTCCACAAGGGAGACTTGGTGATGCTCGTGGCCGTAGGCGCAGGATACACTTCCGGCAGCATGCTTCTGCGTTGGGCGTACTGAGCTTTGCTTCGGGGAGTGTTGCTAAAAGAGCGCTACTCGCGTTGGTGGAGGCGCTACACGCTTGGTGAGAGGAAATTGCTAGCAGGAGCGCATGGAAGCCGCCAGCGCCAGGTTAGCTTGCATTCGCCGGTCGACTTTCACCGCTGCGTACTGTGCGCAGACTAAGCTTTCCCGCGCGCTCCATTCAGAGATCATGGGCATACTTGCGCCCGCTAATTCGCCCAGTTTGCGCACCACACTGTAGTAACCGCGCACCAAGCCAAGGCCGTCGCCACCCGGCTGCAATAAAGGAGTTAAGTCGTGCAATTCCGCCAACTTAGGGAAGTCTTCGCCGGACAGGCAGCGATCCTGCAGCGAGGCCGCCTGCAATACGCGGTCGGAAACCGGCTGTGCGGCAACCCCGGTAAGCACAGCCCGCCCGTAATATATGGCGAACTGGGAAAGCGCCAGGATGGAGATCGCTAGTAGCATCGCGGAAAACATCCTCGTTGTCCTCAGGCCACTAGAGTGCCACCAGGGTTCTGCGGCCTCAATAGCTCCTCGGTACTACCTGGAATAGTCCCTTTGCTTAGAATGGAGACAGGGCATGCATAAGAAAACTTATCGTTTTGTACTGACCACACTCGCGCTGAGCCTATTGGCGCTCGCGGCATTTTCTTCCGCCGATAAAAATGACACATCGCGAGCGGCAATCCAAAAAGTTTTGGGCGATCAGCAAGTCGCGTGGAACCACGGCGATGTAACCCAGTTTTTGCAAGGTTACTGGCACTCTCCGGAACTCACTTTTTCCGGAACTGGCGGCATCACCCGGGGCTGGGATGAAGTTCTGGCGCGGTACCGCAAAAACTATCCAAATGCGGCCGCAATGGGAGAATTGCACTTTTCGGATCTGGAAGTTCGCTTTCTGGCAGGAGATTCCGCCTTGGTGCTGGGAAAATGGCGCCTTGCCCGGAAAAAGGATGAAATAGGCGGAGTGTTTACCCTGGTGTGGCAAAAATTTCCAGAAGGCTGGCGAATTATCCACGATCACACCAGTTTGTCCGCCGCCAAACCGTGACGCCGCAGTTCCCGATTTTGGCGCCACGACTTTATGCCATGATTCACGCCGATGTTTGAGTGTTATAAGGTTGCTATGGAGGCGGCCTGATGCTCGCGCAAGTCGTCCATTTTGCGGTAACAGGCGCGCTGATCGTCGGCGGCATAATGCTCGCACTGTGGGCCATTCATTTTCTAATCAAAGACGCCGCGATTGTCGAAGTCGGTTGGGCGGCCGGCTTGGCAATTCTTGGCGGATATTATGCATACGCCGCTCCTGGGTATCCCGTGCGCAAGTGGGCGATTGCGGCAATGACCGGAATCTGGGGTCTACGATTGGCCGGCTATTTGCTTTTTTCGCGTGTGATTGGACGCTCCGAAGAGGGGCGCTACGTGCAGCTCCGCCGGGAATGGAAGACCAATGTAGGCCTGCGCTTCTTGTTTTTTTACGAATTCCAGGCGCTGCTGGATGTGATCCTCTCGCTGCCATTTTTGTTGGCGTGCCTGGATACTCGCGTGCCGCTGGGAATTGCGGAAAAGTGCGGGATGGGATTCTGGTTGATCGGTATGTGTGGCGAAGCGCTGGCGGATGCGCAACTGGATTCCTTCAAGAAAAATTCCGCCAATCGCGGCACGTTCAGAGGCGGCTTATGGAAATATTCGCGGCACCCAAACTATTTCTTTGAATGGTTGCTGTGGATAGGTTATGCCGTATTTGCGGTGACTTCGCCTTGGGGCTGGCTGGGAATGATTTCACCGGCACTGATATTGTATTTTTTCCTCAGCGACACCGGCATCCCCGCGACAGAAGCGCAAACGCTGCGCAATCGGGGTGAGGAATATCGCGCCTACCAACGAACCACCAGCCCGTTTGTACCCTGGCTTCCGAAAAAAGAAGCACAAGCAAAAAGCAAGCGGTGACGCTTCAAAAGCGCTAAAGAATATCCAGAATTTCTTCGTGGCGTTTGAATGGCGGAATTACGTACGCGCCGGCCATCTCCGTTCGCGCCCAGGAAAGCATTTCACGCGCCACTTCGAAACCGCGCTCGCGCGCCGAAGCGCCGGCAGCCTCCATGGACTTCAATAGCGGCTGCGGAATGACGATTCCCGGGACTTCATTGTTCAGCCGTAACGCTTGCTTATAGCTGTTGAGCGGCCAGATTCCGATCATCACCGGAATGGCCGGTTTGCCGCCAAGTTTTTTCAAGAAGGCATGCCAATGTTCTGGGTCAAACAGTGGCTGGGTCATCGCAAAATGCGCGCCGGCTTCCACCTTCGCGTGGAAACGTTCAATTTCGTTATCAAGATCATCGGAAACCGGATTGAGCGCAACACCAATTGTAAAATTCGTCGCGCCCCCCAAGGTTTTTCCCGCCCAGTCGGTTCCCTGGTTGAGCCGGTGCAAAACTTTCACCAGTCCGACGGAATCCACTTCGTACACGCCGCTGGTTTCCGGATAGTCGCCGACGGACGGAGGATCGCCGGTAATCGCCAGGACGTTGCGCACCCCGCCGACAGTCCACGCGCCGAGCAACATGGCTTGCAGTCCGATGATGTTGTAATCCCGCGTGGTGAGATGTGGAACGGTTTCTATGCCGCGTGCTTCCAGCGCGCCCGCGGTCATCAGCGCGTCCATCCCGACACGCGCCATGGCGCCACTATTGATGTCGATGGCGTCCACTTTTCCCGACGCCATCACTTTGTCGACTTGCTCGAAAATACGCTCCAGAGAAATTCCCTTGGGTGGATCGATTTCCACGCAAACAGTAAATTCACCGGCTTGCAATTTTTTCCAAAATTTACTTTCCGGTTGACGTTCAACCGGCGTCGCCGGTTTCGCTGCGACTTGTACCGCGGCTGAAGAGGCATGCTGCTTCGCTGGTCGCAAGGACTTAACAGCTTCAGCCATCGCCCGGATGTGCGCTGGGGTGGTGCCGCAACAGCCGCCAAGAATACGAACGCCCAGTGCGGCGGCTTCTCGTGCGAATAACGCGAAATATTCCGGCGAAGATTTGGGATACACGATGCGGTCGCCTTCGCGTTTGGGAAAGCCGGCATTGGGCATCCCGCTGACGCAAAGACCACCGACGCTGGTGAGTTCCTGAAGCACTGGCAAAAGTGACTGCGGACCGAGCGTGCAATTCGCGCCGATAGCTTGAACGTTCATGTCTTTCAACAGCGCGGCAGATCCGGCGGGTCGCAGATCGCCGTGCGTGGTGCCTTCTTCGGAATAGCTAAGCTGCGCGACGATCGGCAACGAAGAAAACGAGCGAATGGCCTCGATCGCTAATTGCATTTCCTCGATATAAGAAAAAGTTTCCAGAATAAATAAATCGACGCCGCGCTCTTCAAGCGCCACCGCCTGCTCGTGAAATATTTCGCGAATTTCGTCCGGCTCCGGGTGCCGCGCTTGCACGCCCAGCCCAAGCGGGCCCATGGAGCCGGCAATCAAAACTTCACGTGCCGCGGATTCACGCGCTTCACGCGCAAGTTTAACTCCCCGGCTGTTGAGACGCTGCACATCTTCGCCCAGACCGAGTGGACCAAGCTTGAAGCGATTCGCGCCGAAAGTATTCGTCTCAATAATTTGCGCGCCCGCGTCAATATACGCTTGATGAACACGAAATACCGCTTCCGGTTCGGTGATATTGAGTTCATCAAAACAGCGCTGCGAGCCGACGGCTTCGTGCAGCATCGAGCCCATCGCGCCATCCGCAATAAGAATCGAATCCTTTACGCGTTCATTGAAATCCTGGATTTTCACGGGGTCCCTTGCTCAAAAATATTTACAACGGAGAATTCTCTCTAACGCTTTTGTTCCATTAAGCCCGCAACAATACTCATCAAGTCGTACTTGGTTAGAATTTCCATCCGCGTCTCGCTCATTTCCACAAAAACCGCGGGGTTATCGTGGCTGAGAATATGCGTGATGCGCTCGACTGGCGCGGACTTGGGAATTACCGGAAGCGGCTTGCTCATCACTTCGCGAACCACCAGCTTCCGCAAATCTTTCCCCTGCAGAGCGAGGTTCAAAATCCGATCCTCATAGATAGTTCCGATGGGCAGCGCTTCCTCGAACACCGGAATCTGCGAAATATCCTGTTCCTGCATGGTCTTAAGCGCGTGAAAAACGGTTTGATACGGCCGCGCAATAACCAGTTCGCGAACTTTGCCCGATTTATTCTTGGCGTGAACTATTTCCCCAGCGGTGATCGCGACAGGAGACTCGGCATACCCGCGCTCGCGCATCCATTCGTCGTTATAAACCTTGCTCAGGTAGCGCGTGCCGGTATCCGGCAAAAGCGCCACGATGAATGCATCCGGTCCCAGGTCCTTGGCGAGCCGCAGTGTCGCCGAAATGCAGCCGCCTCCAGATCCGCCCGTGAAAAGACCTTCCATTTTTGCCAATCGCCGCGCCACCACGAAGCATTCTTCGTCCTTGACCAAAAAACAGTCGTCCATGATTTTCATGTTCATGGTGGCCGGAAAGAAATCTTCGCCGATTCCTTCCACTACATAAGTACGGGCTTTGGCAACCTCGCCGGTTTTGAAAAAATCATAATAAAGAGAACCTTCAGGATCGACGCCGATAATCTTGATTTCCGGATTCTTTTCTTTCAAAAATTTGCCGACACCGCTGATAGTGCCTCCGGTTCCCATACCGCAAACAAAATGAGTGATCTTTCCTTCGCTGTCCTCCCAAATCTCAGGGCCGGTACTCTGATAATGAGCCTCTGGATTAGTGGGGTTGTCATACTGATTGGGATAATACGAATTGGGAATTTCGCGCGCGAGTTTCTTGGCGACCGAATAATAGCTGCGCGGATCGGCGGGCTCCACCGCGGTCGGACAGACGATGACTTCCGCCCCCAGCGCCTTTAGCAAATCCACTTTTTCTTTTGACTGTTTATCGGTGGTAGTGAAAACGCACTTGTATCCACGAACAGCGGCCACCAAGGCCAGGCCCATGCCGGTATTCCCTGACGTACCTTCGATAATCGTGCCGCCCGGCTTCAGCAGGCCCTTTTTTTCGGCCTCGTCAATCATGCTGACGCCGATGCGATCCTTCACCGAGCCACCAGGATTGATGAATTCCGCTTTTATATAAATTTGCGGCTTCAGCCCCTGATTGATGCGATTGAGCCGGACCAGAGGTGTGCGACCAATCGCTTCGAGAATATTGTTACATTTCATTATGATTGTTCCGGGCGCAGTGGGTGGAGACCGGGCATGAGCCAAAGCGATGGATTGCAGAGCAGCCCTGAAACTTTTGCCGACGGCGCGCTTGAGCCCTACTGTGCGATGCTCCACACAGTTTATCATGCTGCTTCGCTTCTGTTGACGACCTGCAAGAAATTGCGGTACCGCAGCTAAAATTTACGAGGAGAAATCATGGCCAGGCAGAATATTTCCAGTGGAACGCAATGGGAGCCAATCGTCGGATACTCGCGCGTGGTCCGCGTCGGAAACATCGTTGCGGTATCAGGAACCACCGCGACCGGACCCGATGGCAAAATCGTGGGAGTGGGCGACCTGTACGCACAGACTCTGCAAACCATTCGCAATATTGAAGCGGCACTGCTCAAGGCGGGCGCCACTTTGCAGGATGTGGTGCGCACCAGAATTTTTGTAGTCAATATCGCCGACTGGGAAAAAGCAGGCCGAGCGCACGGCGAATTTTTTAGCGCGATCCGCCCGGCTACCAGCATGGTCGAGGTGAACAAATTAATATCGCCCGAAATGCTGGTGGAAATCGAAGCAGACGCAGTTGTGGAAGGATAGTTGGGCAAAGAAACGCTGAAATTCCGAGGGCTGAATCACCCTCGGAATTGTTCTGGCGATTAATCGTGAGGAAACTTACCAACGCGCGCGCACGCGATATTTCAAAACCGCGGAGCCGTTTGCCGGGACAGGAACATTGAACTGCGCGGCGAACGCAGCTGTTTTCGTGAACTTGTAAGACGAATTAAGCATCTCCCAGTCGCCGCCAATCGGTTCGTTGACCTGCACCGTGACAGGCGTATCCTTGTGGTTCCGCAACGCAATTTCAAATTCCATTTCCCACACGTGGTTATCGATGCGTTTGTAATCGGTTTGCTTGCGCTCGGAAACTATGTCGAAAGCATTGCCAATGTGAATGGAAACGGTTTCGTCCTTGGGCGTGTGATCAATATGCTCTTCGCCAGCAAAAAGAATGCCGCCTTTCGAGTCCTTCTGGTAAACGCGCACATTGCCGGCAGGCATCGGCATGCCCAAACCTGATTTTTCATCATTCTTGAATTTGTAATAAACCATCACCGCGTCCTTCATGGGCGAGCCGGGATTCTGTACATTGTGGTAGTAAAAATCCTGTCCGTTGACCACAAAAACTTTTTCGATAGGTACTCCCGTGCCTTGCAGCAAGCTGATTTGCTTGGTTTCTTTATCTTCTACTGACGTTCGCCGGCCCAAAGAGTAGAGATGATATTCGGAGAAGTTTTCCTGCTGGAATTGCGGCGCCGCTACAGCCATTTTGGCAGGGATGCGATCCATTTCCATGGCGCGATTTTTCGCCTCCACAATGCGGTTCAATTCGCCGGCGACCAATTGCAGTTTCGCGTTGTGAAATGCCGTTCCGCTGTTGTTGACCACCGTTACCCAACCGTCCAGATCGCTTTGCTTGTCGTCACGAGCGACAGTCAGCACATAATCCGCGTTCCAGTAAAGATTCGCAGCCAGATACGAAGCTTCGACGTGTTGTTTGCGCGCGCCGGAGTTTTCCAGGGTCATCAATAACGTGGGGCGATCGAAAAGATTTGCTGGGACTTCAGGGAAGCGGTAACTCTCCGCGTAACCACCTGTAACGATGTCGTTGCCGATTTTCCACACCGGACCGTTGTTGTCCGCCAACAAAGTGGCCTTAATACTTTCTCGTTTGGTGGTGCCGTTATCCTGGTACGAGCGCTCCAGCGTCACTTCTTTGCCGACATATTTGTGGAGCAATTTGGCGGGATCAAGCAAGTCATACTCGTAGTTTTGCTCAATCACTCCGAGCTTGTCCGGGTCGGTCAGCGAACGGAAATGGACCGTGGCGGGATTCACCGTTGCGGCAATATCCATGAACTTCAGCCGAAAAACTCCTGCGGGCACCGACAATTGCCGGACGTCGCGAACCAGCGCGATATTGGAGTTGTATACAGTGACCGAGAGATCAGTTTGATCGAGCAAACTGGTCGAGGAATCGCTAGCCGCCAAACGCGCCGCGTCTTTTTCCTGACCTTTTCGCCCCGCGTGAGAGCGAACTACGGGTATCAGCACCGTTGCCATGATCAGCACGACCGCGATAGTGATGGACATCCACGGTGAACTCTTCGCCAAACTCCTCGCTACGTTCTTCATGATTGGCTCCTTACTTGCCTTCCCACTTAGAACGGGCCGCCCTGTTTTTCTTGCATTACTTTTGGATCGGCGGTCATAAAAGTCGCTCACCCAGGTTATTCGCTACCACCGCGATTCCAGGTCGTGCCTCCATCAGCTGTCTGAAATTTCTCATTGCTTATATCCCAGACGGTGGCGTTCAAGGAATCCAAGGCCATCACGCCGGCAAGAGCTTTTGCTGTTGGCGATTTAATCTTGCGCCAGGTTGCACCTGAATCAGTGGTCAGCAAAATTGTGCCGGACCGGCCCACTACCCAGCAGATGTTTGCCAGCGGCGCGGATCCGGCATGGAGGTCTGCAGTCACTCCGCTGATCTGCGAGTGCCAGTTGCTCCCGCCGTCGATGGAGATTTCAATGGAACCCGCCGTTCCAACACGCCAGACAGTGGATGCATCCGGAGTGTGGATAATCACCAAAGCATTCGCTGCACCGAGCTGCGCTGACTTTTTCTTCTTTAAGGGCGCACCCGTGTCCATCGCTTGAGCCGTCTTCGCACTTCCCGCGTTGGCGGCCGGCGCTGGCGCTGCAGCTGGTGAGGCTGCATTGCGATCGGCCGCAGATAGAGCCGAATCGGTTGAAAATTCCTGAACAGCCCTCGATTCGGAAGCAGCATCGCTAAGCTGATCCGGGCGTTTTGCTGCGCTCAGCTCGCCAGTTTCGCGCGTTTTTGCTTCGGTGCCAGGCGCTGCCTCCGGCGAAGCCGATCGCTCCATTTTATTTGATGACTTGCTTTCCGATTGGCGCGCCGGTCCCTCCATCGCAGAGTTCGATGGCGCTAAGGGGGGTTCAGCAACGGGAGGCACGTACGCCTCTCGACGGTTCTCCGCGACCTGTACCGAATCCCTCGATGAAAGTTTTGTAGAACGACCTTGCTGGTAAGCAAACCAGAGCACCAAACTTGCCGCGATAGCGCCCGCGGGAGCAATCCACCGCCAACGCGAACGACTTGGGACAGGCATGCCGGAGCCAGGAAATGTTAGCGGCTGGGAATAAGCTGAGCCCAACTTTTCCGGCGCCGTCGACAAAGGTATGTCTTCAGTTGTTTTGAGATGTGCCAGAACCTCCTGGCAACGCGAGCAACCCTCTACATGTAAACGCGCGACCTGTATTTCTTCAGGCGACAAAGTGCCGTCATGATACGCGGCCAGGAGCTCGGGCTCCGGACAGAACACGTGCCTTTCGCTATCGCGCTTTTCGCGATGGAGAAAACCGGCCAGCGCGGCCTCAAACTTTTTGTCGTCGTCTGCCATTGCCGAAACTCTCTTCCTTTAGAACGGTTCTTTCACTCCGTCTTGCAAGTTAATCCATAACTTCAATCGCTCTCCGGGCTTTTACCGCGCGGCACTCGAGCCACTTTCATCGAACGCAGCACCCCTGCCAAATCGAAGGGCCACTCTTCCAATGCGTATTGCAAACACAGCTGAATCTGAGCCTCGTCCATTCCACGAGATGTTCCTGGGGTTTTTCCCTCACGAAGAATTTTCGTGACGTGTTCTTTCAACTGCCCACGAAGGCGTTCCAACTTTCGCGATGCGGTGGCCTCATGTTCTTGCGCCTGACCGGCAATTTCCGCCAAAGTACGTTCCTCAAAATAATAGGCATAAAGCCTCGCCCGGTCCGTCTCAGTAAGCGAGGAAATAGCTTGCCGCAAAGCATCGGCAAGGCGGCGCAAATAGTAGGACCGGTTGGGATCGGCCGGTTCGGACGCGATGTTCGATTGCCCGCTCTTTGCCGCTTCCTGGGCCGCTTCCTGGCCAAAACCATCGTCAAGCGAATCAAATTTCTTTTCGCTGCGGACTACATCCACATAGCGTTGCGCCAGCACCGCGCGAAGCCAGGTGCTTAGCTTGCTTCGGCCGTGAAAGTATTTAAAGAGCGAAGCGCGCCCATCGGCGGTCGTTTTGCCATAGAGCGTGGCGTATATCGAATCCGCGAATTCGCGAACAGAAGCATCGTCTTGCGGCCGCCGCATTACCGCAGCTGCCGCGGCATATAAATAGGAGCGGTACGTGGCAACAAAATGTTCCCAGGCGGGTTCAATTCCATCGGCGCACGCGCATGCCAGGGCTAAGTCTTGGACGTGCAGGGTGCCGAGATATTGTCGAAGTTCTCCGGCCGTGGGCGGAGAGGTAAATTTTTTGCGGATTCCGGCTAGGATGGCGCTCTGAAAACGTGCAGTGGAAATCTCCCACTTCGCCGCACCCGATTCAATATAAAGCGCCTCCAGAACAGGTGCCAGATTGGCACATAGAGTGTCCAGATTGAGGAACTTCTGGCGACTTTCCGGTGTGGAAGATTTTTGCATAATATGTGCTTGGAAAGGGGTCTGAAATCGGCGCCTCAATGCCAACTTCATGGTACTACTGCGCATCCTAAACATAGGTCCCCGTGGTGTGTTAAGTGCAAACTTGAACATATCCGGAACTGAGTTTGCGGTATCCTAAAGGGGCGTTGCTTTCCCGGCCAGCAACGTGTGGACCGCCCTTCGGATTTCGGCGGAGTTCGGAGCCTCGGCGAGCACTCGCAAGTTGCATTAGCGAGTAAGCGCCGCTAGTACCAAAGTCCTATTAGATGGCTTCTGACGCCGTAAGTACTCTTGTACTGGTAAGCGTACCTTCCAGAATGGAGTTTTGCATTTTGCGTGGGACTTGCTATCTCTGGAAGGCATTTTACTGAGGCGGTAAACTGGGATGAACTCGATGATTGCAGATCCACCAATGACTACGACGATGGGCGTCGGTTTCGGCGCAACCCCCCGGCACACTGGCGATTCAGCCGCCTGGCGCCAGGCAATCGGCAACAAGCAAATACCAGCTCGTCTGGATTTGTTGCCCGAGACAAAACCGGGATGGGACCGCATCGGCGTAAGCGCTATCGCGCAACTTTCCATACTCGGATTCTTGCTGCTAATTCCTTTGATTTTTCCCGAGAGGTTGAAGACTGCGCTAAACTACGGAATCGTGGAAATCGCTCAGCCGATCACCATGGTCAAAGTAGCTCCGCCTCCTCCGAAGGCTCGAGCGAAAGTTCCCCCGCCCACGCCGAAGCCAGAAGTGGTTGAACCGGTAAAACTGAATCCGCAACAGCCCCATGTTTTTATTACGCAAAAAGCGATACAGCCAAAAATTCAAAAGATCGAAGCCAAAGCTCCCGACATGACACCCGTCTTGGAAGCGGCAAAAATCGACACAGACTTTAAAGGCCCCAAGCGCCCGAAGGATGATGTAAAAGTTGGCGTGATTAGCACTGGCAGCGCTGCTCCGGCAACTACCAATCTGCCCGCGAGCAAAGTGCAAACCGGCGGATTTGGCGACGAACACGGGTTGCCCGGCAAAGGCGATCCCAACAAAGCCGCCAATGTGAATCGAGCTGGATCAGTCCTCTTGCCTGGCGGTCCCGGGTACGGCAACGGCACCGGTGGCGCAAAAGGCGCGCGCGGCACAGTAGCGAGCACCGGCTTCGGCAATGGCACGGCCAACACGCCTCCGAGCGGCGGGAAAAAAGGCTCGGTTGTGGCTGGCGGCTTCGCAAGCGAAGGCGTAGCCACCGAAGGGCCCAAGAAAAAGGTCGCAGCCGCCGGCTCTCCGGATACCGGAGTGGAAATTTTATCGAAGCCCAATCCTCTTTATACCGCCGAAGGACGCAGCTTGAAAATCGAAGGGGACGTGGTCATCGACCTCGTTTTTCTTGCCAACGGTACGGTACAAATTAGTCATGTGGTCAGTGGATTAGGTCATGGATTAGACGAATCCGCAATGAGGGCCGCACAGCAAATTCATTTTAAACCGGCAAAACTCGCAAACCAGCCAGTCGATTTTCCGGCGCGGGTGCGAATCACTTTTCAATTAGCTTACTGAGGGAGAAAAAATGCGTAGAGCGGCAGTTTTTGCAATGGTCTTAGGGGCTCTGGGAACCTTGGCGTCCGCAGCGCCACGTCCCGCGGATCAACCGCGCACCATGGATCAGGTAATGGATCGCGTGATCGCCAACGAAAACAAAACGTATGGCCAGTTGAGGAATTACTCGCCGCTGGTGGAAACCTACATTCAGCATTTACGCCCCGACAAGGAACTGGGTTACGTTCCGGCCGGCGATAAATATTTTCTGGGTCGCGCGGTTTTTACCAACGATGTCCAACTCGTGCCCCTGACCGATGCGAAAGGCAGAGGCCACAAAATCATCAGTTCTATGGGGAGCCTTTTTAAGTTCTCGGTTTTTGAATTTCTGCCCGAGGGCTTCCTTCAGATGATTTTCATTGATACCAACGGGTTCGACAAACAGCATTATAAGTTTGATTACATACGCCGCGAATTTCTCGGCGAAGTGCGCTGCCTGGTTTTCGACGTGACCCCGCTCCCGAAGAGCGGCAAAGGCCGCTTCCTTGGACGCATCTGGGTCGAGGATCAGAATTATAACGTGGTGCGGTTCAACGGCGCTTACACCGGGAACGGCCGCAGTGTCAGTTACTTCCATTTTGATAGCTGGCGCTCCAACCTGCAGCCAAATATGTGGCTGCCGAGTTATATATACAGCGAAGAACACGACCTTCATTACGACGTCTATAAAAAGCTCGATTTTAAATCGCAGACACGTCTATGGGGCTACAACTTGGGGCACGCTGCCCAGGAACAGGAATTGAGCAAAATCCTGGTCGAAACGCCTGTAACCGATCAAACCAAGACCGCCAATGACCTTACGCCGATTCAGGCGCAGCGAAATTGGGATCGTCAGGCGGAAGATAATTTGTTGGATCGGCTCGAACGAATCGGGCTGCTGTCGCCAAAAGGTGAAGTCGACAAGGTTCTCGAAACCGTAGTGAACAACCTCGAAGTCACCAATAATATCGATGTCGAGCCCGAAGTGCGATGCCGCGTGATGCTAACCACCTCGCTGGAGTCCTTCACCATAGGCCACACCATCATCCTGAGCCGCGGATTGATTGACGTTCTGCCGGACGAAGCCAGCCTGGCCATGATTCTGGCTAAAGAACTCAGCCACGTGGTACTCGGACACCGTTTGGACGCGCATTATGCGTTCTTCGATCAATTGCTTGTAGACGACAAAGCTACTTTCCGCCACTTTGGCTTTGCGCGAACGCCGGAAGAAGAGCAGCAAGCCAATGCCAAGGCTCTGCAGTTGCTGAATAACTCGCCTTATAAAAATCAGCTGGCCAATGCGGCGTTGTTCACGCAGGCGTTGGAGAAGCGGCAAAAGGAGATTCCGAACCTGATCAGCGCGCACTTGGGCAACCGTGTTCCTATCGTTGCCGACGTGAAAGCCGCTGCTCCCGCGGATAGTAAACAGACTGCCCAGATGCTTGCGGCTTTGCCCATCGGCGGTCGCGTGAAGCTGGACCCGTGGTCCGACAGATTGGAAATGATAAAGAGCAAGCCCATCGGAACCGTTGCTGAGCGCGAGAAGATGCCGTTCGAAGTAACTCCGTTCATGCCATACCTTACGCGCTATGCCGGTGAAAGCTCTATCAAAGTGACTCCGGTGGGTGGCACATCACCCACGGATGCGCAACCGGGTGCAACCACACCGGCTCCCACTACGAATTCGCAACCGGGCACAGCTTACCCGGATCGAACCGCACCGCCATCCACCACGGGTACGCAAACTCCCGATACTCAGGCACCGGCAACTTCTCCAGGTACGCAAGCTTCGCCGGCCGCGCCTGCGCCAAACGACAAGCCCTAACGAGTTCCCGTAAAAAAAAGGCCCGCAGAGGAATCCTCTGCGGGCCTTTTTTTGTGCTACTTAGCATCTGACCGCCACGCGTGATGACCTGTGGAAGTTTGCCTAGGAAAATGGAAGATCATTCCGCGGAGTTGAATTTTCCTCCAGCATGCGCTGCAAAGCCGCGGAAAATTTTGCTCCCGCCAGGCACAGCAGAATCAGGCCAAATCCCCGGTCGAACAGAACAAAAATCACAAACGCGGCAAACACGTAAACGCCCGCGCGCTCGGGTCTCATCGCCGGGCTCCGGCTGTTTTTATTGATGAAAAGCGCCAGCTTGCGGGACCATTTGAACGACCAATAAAATTGGTATAACGGAATAAGGTGGAACCACGCCGCGCGAATTGGCCGCACCGGGTACTCACCACCGGTTACGTAAGCCAGCACCACATGGTATTCGTAAACGCAAACCAGCCAATACGCCAGGCTGATGAAGCTTGGCAAAAACAAATACAGAGGCGGCACTACCAGGGGAAGCTTGGTGATTTCCGGATGCTGGGATATCGCCGTAATTTCCGCGATCACCGTTATGACTCCAAGGACATATCCAATCCACAAGCGGGGCAGGCGTGGAATCTCGTCCAATTTCAATCGTCGCGTTGGCTTTTCTTCGCCGGAGAATTGCATCGGTCCTCGTGTCGTCAGACTAACAGCCATCCTTAACCGGTGCTACCACGTCCAGCTTGCTTCGCCAAAACATTCCGATTCAGTTGCCCGCGTAATTGCACTTGCTTAGACTCGTACGATACTCGCGTGCTCGGAGGAATCATCATGCACTTCACATTGCCACGTATAGCCATTGTCGCTCTTGGTCTCGCATTATTTGTTGCAGGAATTTTTGTTGGGGCTTTCGGCACACCTGGAGTCGCCGCCGTGAATCGCTTCGGCCAGCCGAAAACCGTTATTCATGTGGTGCTCTATAAATTCAAGGATACGACCTCGGAAAATGATAGAGAGCAGGCGCTCGCGGGCATCAAAGACATGGCTGCGAAAATTCCGGGGATTAAAAATATCTGGTTAAAGACCGAACGCAATCAGGTCAAGGATTTTAGCGGCGTCTACGTCATTGAATTCGTCAGTCCCGATGCGGCCGCGGACTATGCCGAAAGTCCGGTGCATGATGTCTGGAGAAAACGCTGGGAACAATTGCGCGAGAACAGTCTGTCGTTCCAGATTTCCAACCCTTAACCAAAATAAAGTTTCAACTCTCGCGTTCAATCCCAAATCTCCGCCGCAAAAACTTATCCACGGCGCGGTCGGACATCAATCGCTTCGCCCAGGCGGCGAATTTTGCCAGATCGGTGACTTCATAACGTGCTTTGGGACGTGGTGATTCAATCGCTCGCAAAATAGTACGTGCGCAATCTTCTGGAGTCGTTTTGGACCTGCCCCGTCCTTTGTTCGCTCCCGCCAGTGCCGCGGCATAAACTTTTGCGTAAGGCCCTGTTTGCGCATTTTCCGTATAGTTTTTTGCCAGATCCCTTGCGGTCTGCTGAAAATTCGTTACGATGTATCCCGGTTCGATCAGGATCACCTCAATTCCAAATGGATACGCTTCCAACCGTAGCGCGTTGCTTAATCCTTCCAGTGCATGCTTGCTGCTGCTGTACGCCCCGTACGTCGGCGGGCTGACAAATCCCGCCACGCTGCTCATCATTACTATCCTTCCGCTACGCCGCTCGCGCATCCCTGGCAGAACCGCTTGCGTTACGCGCAACACTCCGAAAAGGTTGGTTTCAAATTGCTGCCGTAAATCTTCAATGCGTAATTCTTCCACCACCGCCATGTAGCCTATGCCGGCATTGTTCACCAGCACATCGATCGCTCCAGTTTTCGCAAGCACGCTCTTTACCGCGCGCTGTACGGACCCATCGTCGCAAACATCCAGTTCCACCGATTCGAGTGGCAATTTATTTTCGCGTGCAAATTGATCCAACTTCTCGCGCTTTTGCGGCGAACGCCCGGCCGCAAACACGCGATACCCGCGTTGCGCCAGCAAAACCGCCGCAGCCTTGCCTAATCCATCCGTCCCGCCGGTGATCAGCGCGGTTTTACCGGCTCCTGAATTCGCCATCGTCCCTCCGTTGCAAATTGCTATGGTATATCTTTGACGATGCGGCGACGCAAGGATGCCGCAAAATAACTGCAATTCTGCCTCTGCGTTGACTTGATTTCGGCGTCACCATAAGATGACGTCACCATGACGGATTCGCAGCCGCTTGCCGGACAAACGGTTTCCCACTACCACATCATCGAAAAGCTTGGTGGCGGTGGGATGGGAGTCGTCTATAAGGCGGAAGACACCCGTCTCCGTCGCTTTGTCGCGTTAAAATTTCTGCCAGAAGACGTCGCCGCGGATCCCCAAACGCTTGCGCGATTCCAGAGGGAAGCGCAAGCCGCATCCGCTTTGAACCATCCCAACATCTGCACAATCTATGATATCGGCGAAGAAAATGGCAAAGCATTTATTGCGATGGAATTTTTGGATGGCCAGACCCTCAAACGCGCTATCGCCGGCCGGCCCATGGACCTCGAGGATTTACTCTCCGTGGCGATCGATGTGGCCGGAGGGTTGCAGGCCGCGCACGCCAAGGGAATTGTGCACCGCGACATTAAACCAGCAAACATTTTCGTGACTCGCGCAGGCCACGCAAAAATTCTGGACTTCGGGCTGGCACAGATTGCCTCGAAATCCGAGGGAGAAACTCTCGCAACGCTCGGCGTGGAATCCGCGCAGCTGACCAGTCCGGGGAGTACCTTGGGCACCGTGGCCTATATGTCGCCAGAACAGGTTCGCGGCAAGGAACTCGATCCCCGCACCGATTTATTTTCTTTTGGCGCCGTGCTGTACGAAATGGCTACGGGAACGTTGCCCTTCCGTGGTAGTACTTCTGGCCTTATTTTCAAGGCAATCCTGGATGGCACGCCCACTCCCCCGGCACGCGTCAATCCGGAACTTCCCGCGGAGCTGGAGCGCATCATCAACAAAGCGCTCGAAAAGGATCGCGAACTTCGGTATCAGTCCGCAGCGGAAATGTATGCGGACTTGAAGCGCCTGCGACGCGATACCGATTCCGGCCGAATTTCCTCATCGGAGAGAATTTCCGCGCAAGCCGCAGCCGAACCTGTAAGCGGTTCCCGTGTGGCAACTCCCCAAGCATCTTCGTGGTTGGCCAATAACAAGTATTTGATCGCGGCAGTTGCCGTCGTCATACTTTCTGCCGCGCTTTTTGCGGCGTACCATTTCAGCACCGGTGCCAGAACCTCGAACGAGCCTGCAAAAATCATGCAGATAAGCAATTGGGATAAACCCATGAATACAGCCAGGCTTTCGCCTGACGGCCACACCGTAGCGTTCAGTTCGCCGGTGGCTGGGGTGGCGCAGGTTTTCGTTATGCTCGCTTCTGGCGGCGAACCACTGCAGCTTACCAGTGATGAAGGCGAAAAAATTGTTTCCAACTTCTCCGCGGACGGCACGCAAATTTATTATGTTCGGGTCTTTGGACAAGATCAGTCCTGGGCCATACCCACCCTCGGCGGAAGCCCGCATCGCCTCGTCAACGGACATTCCGTAGCCCCGTCTCCAGACGGTACATCGATCTATTATGCGAAGGGAGGCTCGCGCAACATCTTTCGCGCCAATCTCTCGGGCATGGGTGAAGAACAGGTGTTCGCATTGGCGCCAAATGCTCTGAACGTCCGGCGGATCTTGCCATTTCCAGATGGAACTCACTTGCTGGTTCTTACTGGCAACCCTGTGTCGTACATCGAATCATTTAACGCCTACAACATGGATCTATCAAAACAAAAAGGAGAAGATCTCGGTGACATACCCGGAGAGCCTCGCGAGGCGGTATGGGCGGAAAGTGGAAAAAGCATCTTGTTCAGCAGGACCATCAACGGGCTCACAAATATTTGGAAGTTCAATCTTCCGGACAAATCGCTGACGCAGGTTACCTTTGGAACCGGCCCAGATGCTTCGCCGATGCCTGACCCGTCGGGAAAAGGCATTTACATAATAAATGGAAAATCGTCCGGATTATTGACCGCTTACAATACCAAAACAAAACGATCGACAGACCTGGCCTCTGAAAATGCCACCCAACCCGCGATCTCACGTGATGGAAAAAAGTTGATGTACATTACTGTTCCCTCACGAGACCGCACCGAGATCTGGATCTCGGATATTGACGGCGGCAACAAAGTGAAACTTGCTCCTTCGGGAGATCTTGCAACAGGCACGTGGGCCGCCGACAATTTTCATCTTACCTTTACCTCTGGAGAGCCTAACAAACCGACGAAGATATACGTAGCCGCGGCAGACGGCACCGGTCTCCGCACGCTTACCTGGACCGGCGGAACGGTGCAAGCGGTGATTTGGAGCGCCGACCAAAAATCGGTTTACGTAAATAATTTTCAGGCCGGAGCGGTTCGCAACAGCATTTGGAAAGAAAGCGTCGACGGTTCGAAACCGGAAAAGGTGGTGGAAGGTTGTGGATTTGCTTTTGATGCATCGCCCGATGGCCAATATCTATTGACCCTCATCCCCAGTGGAGATAAGGCCGGAATTTATGAATTTTCCCTGGCCGATGCGAAATGCACTTCACTGTTTCCCGGCGTGGTAACTTTTGGATTAGAATTCGCGCCTGACGGTAACTCTTTTTTGTTCGCCATGCCCTCGAGCCACGACGTCGCCGTTTATCGTCAGAAGTGGCGGGACGGCAAATTGATCGGCGACCGGCAAGTGGCCCTGAAGCTTCCTTTTGCTTTTCCACTGGTAACCACCGGTAACGCGTATGATTTCACGCGGGATCTTTCGATTGTTGTTTATGCCCGGCCCAGCGGCAACGCTGACCTTTATCTCCTCAGCCAAAAATAACTTGCAACCATGCTAACCCGCGCCGGCTTCGTGCATCGAACGGGCATGGGAGGAACGTTATGAGTGAATGCACCCACATAAGTCAGATTAAAAACGTGAAACCGCGAGCCCACGAATGCGCGGAGTGCGTCAAAATGGGCGACTCTTGGGTCCATCTTCGCCTGTGCATGACGTGCGGCCACGTCGGCTGCTGCGATTCATCGAAAAATAAGCACGCCACGAAACATTTCCACTCCACCAAACATCCCATCATCAAATCCATCGAGCCGGGCGAAGATTGGGGTTGGTGCTACGTCGATGAAATCGAACTTGATCTCGCCTGACCCGTGAGTAATTCTGTTGCACCCGTCCGGAGGTTATTATGCCGCTGTCCGAACACTGGCCCGCACTCCCTTACGACAAATGGAAAGACACCTACGCCACCCTGCACATGTGGACGCAAATGGTCGGCAAAGTCCGCCTCGACCTCAGCCCGCAAATCAATCATTGGTGGGGTTCCACGCTTTACGTCAGCTCGCGCGGCCTCACGACTTCACCAATACCTTATGAGCAGGGCAGCTTCGCAATCGAATTCGATTTCATCGCTCACGCTTTGGAAATTTCCACCAGCCTCGGCGAACGGCGCTCGTTCTGCCTCGTCCCGCAAACCGTCGCGGAATTCTATACACAGTTCATGGCCGCGCTACACTCGCTTGGCATCACGCCAAAAGTCTGGACCATGCCGGTCGAGGTGCCTCGTCCAGTACGCTTCAATCTCGACGAGAGCCATGCCTCTTATGACAGCGAATACGCGCATCGCTTTTGGCAAATTCTTGTCAGCGCGGACAATGTCTTCCGTGAATTCCGCTCACGATTCATCGGCAAGTGCAGCCCTATTCATTTTTTTTGGGGTAGCTTCGATCTCGCGGTTACGCGCTTTTCCGGCAGGCGAGCCCCGGAGCGCCCCGGCGCCGATGCCGTTACCAAAGAGGCCTACTCCCACGAAGTAATCAGCGTGGGATTTTGGCCCGGCGATGGCGAAGTCATCAAAGACGCCGCCTTTTACGCGTATGCCGCACCCGAACCCGCCGGTTTTGGTGAACATCCCGTGCTGCCGCCAAAAGCTTTCTATAGCAAAGAGAAAAACGAATTTTTTTTGATGTACGACAACGTTCGCTTGTCCTCCAATCCAGAACAAACCCTCCTCGATTTTTGCCAAAGCACCTACGAAGCCGGCGCCATTCTCGGCAAATGGGCTCGCGCAAATCTGGAACGCCAGTAATACCGGCCCGGAACTCCCGACCACCTAGCGTATTCGGGCTTAATTTCCGTAAATAAAATAGCGCTTGACATATTCCCATATGGGCATGTATTGTATCCCCATGGCACGAGCCGCTACCACTTCCGACGCCTTCAATGCCGTTGCCGAGCCTCGCCGGCGCGACATCCTGAACTACCTGGCGTTGCAAGAACGCTCCGTTAGCGAAATCGTAGATGGCTTGGAGTTGGAGCAGCCTTCTGTCTCCAAGCATTTGCGTGTTTTGCGCGAAGTTGGCCTGGTTCACGTGAGACGGGAGGGCAGGAACATGCTCTATCGCACAAATGCCGAAACAATCCGGCCGCTTCACGAGTGGACGAAGACCTTCGAGCGTATGTGGCAGCATCAGTTACTTCGTGTCAAGGAACGTGCCGAAACTAACGCCAAACAATTAAAAAAAGACTGAACACAAACTTTAGGAGGAACGATGATCGCCAACGCACCAGGCATCGAGAATTTAACTTTGACGGTTACTCAGGAAATACATGTACGCGCCTCGCTCGAGGTCACCTTCGCGGCGTTGCTGGAACAGCTCGGTCCCGGCAATGACACACCGGACGGAAAGCCCTTGGCCATGAAGATTGAGCCGTGGCCAGGTGGCAGGTGGTATCGCGATCTCGGCGATGGCAACGGCCATTTCTGGGGCGTGGTGCAGGCCATCAAAAAGCCAACGCTGCTGGAAATTTATGGTCCGCTGTTCATGTCCTATCCGGTTTCGTCGAATCTGCAGTACCGGCTTAGCGAACACGATGGGGGAACGCTCATCAAATTTCACCATCTTGCTCTCGGCCTGATTCAGGACGAACATAGAACAGGGGTAGGCAAGGGCTGGACGCACATAAATGACCGCATACGCGCGCGTGCGGAGGCCGGCCGTTCAAAGTAAATTCTCGCTTAAGTTATAGGAGGCCTGCAGTTACAGGAGGCCCGTAGTTATAGGAGGAATGATGTGTCCAGCATGTTTAGCCAGCGCGGCAATGATGATCGGCAGCGTGATTTCCACGGGAGGCGTTACGGTGCTCGCCGTAAAACTCTTTCGTCGCAAACAAAATGTGAAGAAGTAATTTCGAAAATTAATGCAAAGGAGAAATGGCATGGCTACGCCCGCAAGCAAAAAGGAAAATACAAAGGCAGTGCCCCACGGCGAATGGCTCAACGCGAGAAGAGAATTGCTAATCAAAGAGAAGGAGTTGACGCGTCTGCGTGATCACGTGAGCCGCCAGCGCCTTCAGTTGCCATGGGAAAAAGTTGAAAAGAATTACGAATTTGATGGGCCCAACGGAAAAGTGTTGCTTTCCGACCTCTTCGAAGGGAAAAGCCAATTAATTATTTATCACTTCATGTTTGGCCCCGAATGGAAAGAGGGTTGCCCAAGTTGCTCGCTGGTCTCGGATCATATTGACGGCGCGTTGCCTCACCTCGCGGCGCGCGACGTGACTTTGATGGCGGTTTCGCGAGCCCCCATGGAAAAAATCGCCGAGTTCAAAAAACGCATGGGCTGGAAGTTCAATTGGGTCTCCTCCAACCGCAACGATTTCAATAACGATTACCACGTGGCTTTCACCAAAGAAGAGCTGGCCACCGGCAAAATGAGCTACAACTACACCATCCAGAAATTCCCCAGCGAAGAAGCTCCCGGCGCCAGCGTCTTCTATAAAGACAAATCGGGAACCATCTACCACACCTATTCCACCTACGGCCGCGGCGGAGATCCCATGATCGGCGCCTACGCTTGGCTGGACATCGCGCCGAAAGGCCGCGACGAAGACGATTTGCCTTTTCCCATGTCCTGGGTGCGCCACCACGACCGCTACGAAGATGGGCGCCTAGCCGACGCGAATAAACCGTACTGGCCCGAATTCCCGGCTGCGCCGCGCTGAACGTGTAACATCCGGCCCACGCTGCGCCACAAAACAATCGCCTCGCAAATTAAAATTTGCGAGGCGATTGTGCTTAGCGTTATGACTGGTACGACCGCTTCGCGGATCGCTCACCAGGCCGCGCGAGTTGCGAGCAGCAGGGTTCAATTACTTGGCAATTCGTGACCAAGCGCCAATGCTGGACAGGCCACCGGTTCAACGGGATTCCCAGCGCAAGCTGTCGGTTTCTCTTCAATTGTACGCATTTCCCCGTTGACTAGTCTTCGACAGAAACTTGTAACGCCGCACTGTTCATCCTTGCTGTCGTTGTCTATGCCTTCCTCGGCGATCAGTGCGAGCTTATTGCCGCGCCACTGATAAGTAGAGTCCGTATGCGGACCGTCCTGATACTCGTTGTGACTTGTAATCGTCCTTGTTTCTGGATGTGGAATTGGATCCGCGATGAAGAGCTGAGGCTCGTACCGGAAACGGGCTGTCTTGTGATCCCACAAATAAACACAAAATATCGACTTGCCGAGATGGTCGTTCACATATTGCAGCACTTCTAAATCTTCGTACCCATCAAAATTGAGATCGGCGTGCCGCACCAGTGCGAGCTTTTCGTCTCCTTCGAGCAGTTGCATCGGAAGATCCTTATCGCAAGACGGTAGCCTCTGAAATGGATTGGGTTCACCCTCGTGGAACACCGAAACACCGGTCACGGTGCTGGTTCCATCTAACTCCACGCGAAAAAAAAGGGCAGGCACACCGGGGCGAACTCGAAACGAATAATCGGTTAGTACTGAATGTGGGTCGAGTGGTTTCTTCAATTGTGCGTCTGTCCCCGGACAGGCCACTAGAATCCCAACGAACAACACTGCGCACCAGTTTAGATGTCTGGCCATCGCTTCTTGACCTGGACACGAAGGCTACAGCCGTGAGTGGTCCAATGCAACGGAAGAAACAGTGGTGCGCCCGGAGAGATTCGAACTCCCGACCCTCTGGTTCGAAGCCAGATGCTCTATCCAGCTGAGCTACGGGCGCCCCGAACTATTATACCCAGCAATTTGCAATGGCCGATTGGTCAGCAGCATTTTACCACCGCTTTGCGCAACCGGTAGCAATTGCCCCGCTCCCACCAGCGTTGTCAAATGGGAAAACGAAGGCGCCTCCGTGAGCACGTAAAATCGCTCTTCGCTTGACCACATCTTCACGAATTGCGCATCGTCAATAAATACATCGGCGCTTCCCGGCGCATACGAGCCATACTCCAGATTATTCCCGCGCCCATTCAGCAGCAGCGCGCTTCGGTTGGTATAAAAAAACACCGACGAAAACGTATAATACTGCGAATTGAGGATCAATCGTCCTTCCGGTGACCGCAACAAAGCTCGCGCCAGCGGCCGCGAAGAAAGATACGGATCAAACACCACCAGCGCTTTGCGGCTGGCGTGAAAGAACAGCACCATCATGATCGCAAACGCAAAAAACACGCGGCGATTCGGCCGCATCCACGCTCCTATCGCACCGATCAGAAAAGCTAGCCCGGCCAGCAACAGCGGCACGCGCAAATACGCAAACGATGCAAGCGTCAAATCGCCCATGTGCCCCAGGGACAGCGTATACGCTTCCGGATGCTGCTCCAGCGCTGTCGAAATATCTCCAGGCGTAGGCAATCCTCGCACTTGAAAAAAAATCACCGCAATGGCGACTGCCGCCACCGCCGCAATCGCTCCGATGGTCCGATTACCGATACGAACCCAACTACTCTCGCTGGCCATCGCGGAGCCAAGCAAAAGTGCCAGCGCCGGATAAACCGGCATGGAATAGTATTCCTGCGTCGTTGAAAACGTAAAAAACACCAGCACAAACCCGGCCCAACAAAGAGCCAGCAAACGAGTACGCCCCGCGCGATCTTCCGGTTTATAACTGAGACGAGCCGCCGCGGGAAAATACGCGCTCCAGGGAAACAGCCAGAGCAAATGGAAAAGCCAGAACGCCGGGCGAGGAACCGTGTTGTAATCCCGTGGATAGCGCAAATTCAGAAATCGCAACACGTGTTCATTAATAAAGTAAAACCAGAAAAAACCGTGGTATTCACCCGGCCCGCTATGCATCGTGAAATCAAAATACGGCGGCATGCGCATCGTGGCTAATACATGCCACGGAGCGGCAATCGCCAGCACTACGAGCGCTCCGGGGAAAACATGCAGCCGCCGCCAAATGCCTCGCGAAAAAAGTTGTCGCGTCGCCAGCAAATAAATCAACATGCCGCCCGCCGGCGCAACCACCGCGATCAACCCCTTCAGCAGCAAACCCACGCCCAAACTAACCGCGAGCAGCAAAGCCCAAGCCCGCGGATCAGGTTCGTCCGGCTCCAGCGCCCGCTGGAATGACCAGAACGCCAGGCACACCGTCAGCGTCAGCATGGCGTCGGGAATTTGAATGCGCGTAAAAAGAAACAGTCCAATGCAAGTAGCCAGCGAAAGCCCTGAGTAAAATCCAGCACGCGCGCCGAAAGCCCATCGGCCATATCGCCACACCACCCACGCAAGCAAAATCGCCGTCAACGCCAGAGGAATGCGCGCCGCCCAGTCATGAACGCCAAAGGTGCGCAACGACCACGCCATCAGCCAATAAATCAGTGGAGATTTTTCAACGTAGGGAACGCCATCGAGGTGGGCAATAATCCAGTCGCCGGATTGCAGCATGTTGCGCGCAATCTGCGCTTGTACCGCATCAACATCATCCATCAGGCTTGGCGGCGAAACCGCACAGCCAAAAAAAATTACCGCCGCAAATAGAACAACAATCAGGCCAGGACGGAAACCTGCTCCAATGTCTTCTCTTCGATCTCCGCCATCGGCCCGGTTTGGATGTTCCACTGTTTGATCCATAAGAACAGAATCAGCAAACTCCACAATTGATAGCCGAAATTTGCGCGGCGATTCATGTGCGCTTCAATCAAATGTTTGACGCTATTCACCCGGAAAATTCCCGTGCTCTCGAGGACCTCGTCGTTCAGCGTTTCCAGCAGCAAAGGCCGCAAAACGCCGCGCAGCCAGTCGTGCGTGGGTATGTCCAGCCCGTTTTTTGGGCTCCGCAAAACGCCGGCGGGTAGTTTACCGCGCATTAAATTTTTCAGGACCACTTTTTGACGCGCGCCCTGAATTTTGAATTTCTCCGGCAGTCGCGCCGCGAATTCCACAACGCGATGATCCAAAAATGGCGGTCGAACTTCCAGCGAGTGCGCCATGCTCATGCGATCGACCTTTTGCAGAATATCATCCGCCAGGTAATAGCGTTGATCGAACGCCAGATATCGATTCAGCAGCGAACGGGAATTCCCGTTTGGCAGACTGCTGCAAAACAGATTGTAATCCGCAGCCTCCGTGCCTTCGCAAAGCAAGTCGCGCTGCTGCGTTTTTGAAAAAGGCCCGTTCCAATAAATGTGCGCTTCGTCGGCCGACAAGAATGTGCCTTGCAGAAAGCGCTTCATCTTGTATTCAAGACTGATTTTATCGTTGGAAACCGGCCAGTGCCGCAACATCCCCAGCATTCCGTTACGCAACTCGTTGGGCACGCGCCTGGCAACCTGTGCAAGCCGGTCCGCGCGATACGTGATGTAGCCGCCAAACAATTCATCAGCGCCTTCTCCGCTCAGCGCCACCGTCACGCATTCCCTGCTGAGTCGCGAAAGAAACCACACCGGCAGCGCGCCCGCATCAGCCATCGGTTCATCCGAATAATAGGTGAGGTCCGCAATCGCGCCCGGCAAATCCTGCTCCGGACTTAAATCCAGTTGGTGGTGCTCGGTGCCATAGCGCTGCACCGTTTCACGAATCGTTTTGGATTCATCGAAGGTTCTGCCCTGAAACGAAATGGAAAATGTCTTAATCGGCGTCGAGGATGCTTCACTGGCGTAATGCAATATGCTCGAAGAGTCCACGCCCCCGCTCAGCCACAGACCCAACGGCACATCGGAAACCAAATGCTCGCGCACGGAATCTTTCAGCAGAGCATCCAGTTCTTCGCTCGCATCGTCTAGCGAACGGTTTTCCGTAACTTCAAAACGCAGCTTCCAATACGCTTCGGTTCGAACCGCTCCATCCCACCATTCCAGAAAATGTCCCGCCGGCAATTTCTCGATGCCTTCCACCAACGTCCGCGGACATGGCACATAATTCAATGACAAATACTGTTGCAACGCGATAGGGTCCAGCCGCCGCTCAATCTCCGGATGAACAAACAGCGCCTTCAGTTCCGATCCAAAACAAACATCTCGGCCGCGATGATGCACATAAAGCGGCTTGATGCCCATGCGATCGCGGGCCAGAACTAGTCGTTTCCGGGATTCCTGCCAGAACGCTACCGCAAACATTCCCCGCAGCCGTCGGAAACAGTCCACGTCCCAGCGCAAAAAAGCCTGCAGTACAACTTCCGTATCGCATTGCGTGGAAAAATGATGGCCCGCGGCTTCAAGTTCAACGCGCAGTTCGCGATGATTGTAAATTTCGCCGTTCAGCACCACCACGGTGCGGCGGTCTTCGCTGAACATGGGCTGCTCGCCCGCTTGAAGATCGATAATTTTCAGTCTTACCGCGCCAAGCGAAACATGCTCAGACTCATAAGCGCCGTGCTGATCCGGCCCGCGATGCTCGAGCGCTCTCGTAGCGTCGCGTAGCCGAGCAGAATTGCTCCCGCGATTAACATGCGTAAAGCCGACTATGCCGCACAAGGTAGAATGATCTCCGTCGCTTCTGAAAACTTCAAGTTCACTACTGTACAGACCTGTTTTAACCTCTTTGAACTCTCCAGGAACCTGTTTGGTTGCCCGAAAGTTTTCAAGTTCAAAGTGTTGCTAGTGGACCTAGTATAACTGATTTGTAAATTCCAAAATTTGTTTCCTACGCCTGTCGCCTAAGTGTCACCCGCTCCGGTTTACCTGGCAGCCTGACCTTGATTTCCCCCGTCAGGCAGCAGTCGCACCAACTAAAGCAATTTCTTGGCCGCGATTGTCCAGCACCTTCTCTCTTGATTTTCGCATCGCAAAAGTGCCTATCCTCAGCTCCAGTCCGTCGCCGTAATGGTCTAACAGCACTGATTTTGCAGGCCGTATTTCATGGTTTGATGTCCTCACGTGCCGCGTTCGATTCTAATTATTTCTACCGCAACGCGGGGCCGTGGATCGTCACGCCTGCCTCACACTGCGGCAAATTGCCCACTCGCACGGACGGATCTGCGCAGTTGGAACCATCTCACGGCAGTGCCGTAGTTTACACGTGGCGGATTCCTAAAGGGGAAAATTGCCTCGAAGCAAAAAAAAAGGCCGTTCTGAATGATCAGAACGGCCTCTTCAATTTTAATCCCGGCGGCGACCTACGTTCCCACACAGTTGCCCGTGCAGTATCATCGGCCCGGCGAGGCTTAACTTCCGTGTTCGGGATGGGAACGGGTGTGACCCTCGCGGTATGA